>TBL_comb47_HYPODRAFT_10001082_pt1 | contig 35729 bp, 29 predicted proteins | sample TroBogypolimnion_40_FD_10682 | JGI IMG/M metagenome (IMG submission 10682)
TTTATTCTTTGGTGTAGAAAACGGTGTGGATCTTTTTGACTGTGTAGGTCCTACTAGGATAGCTCGTAATGGAACTATGTTTACTAAAAATGGTAAAATAAATATATTGAATGCAAAATTTATAAAAGATTTTTTACCAATCGATGAAGGTTGTAAGTGTAATACTTGTACAAATTATACTCGCTCGTATTTATCTCATTTATTTAGAGCAAAAGAAATGCTAGGTGCAACTCTCGCCTCCATTCATAATGTTTATTTTATTACCAATTTAGTAAAAGAAATGAGGCAGTCAATAATTGAAGATAGATTTTTTGAATTTAAAAAAGAATTTTTAGAAACATATGAAAGAAAAAGTATTTAAATTAAAGAGTAATTATAAGCCAGACGGAGACCAGCCGAAAGCTATTTCAGAATTACTAGACGGTCTTAATAAAGGTATGAAAAAGCAGACTCTTTTAGGTGCTACTGGTACAGGTAAGACTTTTACTATAGCCAATGTGATAGAAAAGTGGAATAAACCGACTTTAGTCATAGCTCACAATAAAACTTTAGCAGCCCAACTTGCTCAAGAGTTTAGAGAATTTTTTCCTGATGCTGCAGTTCATTACTTCGTATCATACTATGACTACTACCAGCCTGAGGCTTATATGCCAGTCACTGATACCTATATAGAAAAAGATGCTCAGATAAATAAAGAAATAGATAGACTTCGCCATGCTACAACTCAATCTTTGCTCACTCGTAAAGATGTAATCATTATAGCTTCAGTCTCTTGTATTTATGGATTGGGAAGTCCTGAAGAGTACGAGAAAGTAAATTTAAAATTAGAAATTGGTTCAAAAATTTCAAGAACTGATTTGATGAGAAAGTTACTAGGTGTTCATTTTGAGAGAACAAATGCAGATCTAAATCCTGGAACTTTCCGTTCTATAGGAGATAGAGTAGAAGTCATGCCTATCTCTGAGACTTTTGTCTATCAGATAGAATTTAATGGCGGTTCCATATCTAAAATTTTAAAAGTTGATCCAGTTTCGGCTCACGTCCTTAAAGAAGAAAAAGGAATTTTCTTATTTCCAGCAAAGCATTTTATAACTGAAGACGAGAAAGTTAAAGTTGCTCTTAAAAATATAAAGCTTGAATTAACTTCACAATTGAAAAAGTTTGAGAAAGAAGGAAAGTTACTGGAAGCCGAAAGAATCAAAAGAAGGACGAATTATGATCTAGCAATGATTAAAGAAGTTGGTTATTGTAATGGTATAGAGAATTATTCAAGACAACTTTCTGGCAAAAAGGAAGGGGAAGCTCCTGATACCTTGTTGTCTTATTTCAAGGAAGATTTTTTGACTGTCATAGATGAATCACATGTGACTTTGCCTCAGCTAGGAGGTATGTATGCAGGAGATGCCTCTCGTAAAAAGACTTTAGTGGATTTTGGTTTTCGCCTTCCTTCTGCGAAGGACAATAGACCTCTCAAATATAATGAATTTGAAGAAAGAATAGGTGACGTTATCTATGTATCTGCGACTCCTAGTGAATTAGAGAGAACAACCAGTAACAAGATAATTGAACAAATTATTCGCCCAACTGGATTGATCGATCCAGAGATAATAGTAAAACCTGTCTCAGTTACTAATGTTTCAGAATTTTTGAAAAATAATCGCTTATCCCTACCGAATTCAGACATTAGTCAGAATTCGGCGCGCGCCCACACCTACGATTATTTTTCTAAAAATTCTTTTGCATCATACCCTGGTCAAATAGAAGACTTTGTTAAAGAGGCTGACAGAGTTATCAAAAAAGGCTTTCGTGCTATTGCTACAACTTTGACTAAAAAAATGGCAGAAGATTTATCTATATTTTTAAAAGAGAAAGGGTACAAAGCAGAGTACTTACATAGTGATATAAAAACCATAGAAAGAATTCAAATACTGACTCAATTCAGAAAAGGTGACTTCGATATTCTTATAGGGGTCAATTTACTTCGTGAAGGTTTGGATTTACCCGAGCTTTCTTTGATAGGAATTCTTGATGCTGATAAGGAAGGCTTCCTTCGTTCAGAGACTTCTCTCATACAGATTATTGGGCGTGCGGCTCGTAATGTTGAAGGTAGAGTTGTACTCTATGCCGATCATACGACGAAGGCATTGGAAAGTGCAATTGGAGAAACAACAAGAAGAAGAAATATACAAATAGCTTACAATAAAAAGCATGGTATAACTCCTCAGACTATAATTAAAAAAATCAATGATATCACAGAGGAACTCGAGGATAAGCATGAGAAAGCAGTAAATGCTGAGCTTGATCTAGATGTAGAATTATTCAAAAAAACTTTTGGACAAAGTAAAAGTAATAAAGGAAAAGGAGAAAGAGAGTCTATAAAGAATCTACTTCTCTCAGATGAAGATAGAAATAAAAATGTTTACGAAAAGATAATTAAAATTAAAGAGAAAGATATGAATAAGGCAGTAAAGGAATTGGACTTCAAAACGGCTGCAATACTGAGAGATGAGATTGTTGTCTTAAAAGGGAAAATGGATAAGATTATTTTAGAAAATAAAAAGTAAAAGAGTCATCCGTAGATGACTCTTGGTTGATAGTGTTAGTTGCTATGAGACACTATCTATATATAGCATTTTAAAAAATAAAGGACTATTTACTGGTCGGGGAGGAAGAAATCAGTCTTCCAAATTTTGTCTTGTTAGACTAACTTCTCAACCCCGATGTAATTAATTAGATGATAGCATGTATAACTTTATTTGTCAAATGCATTATTTAGTGTTAGAATTAGTAAAGTTTAATATTGATTAATCCCCACACCTATATTTTATTACAGGCAAAACCTGTGTTTCAGACTATAAAAATATGGGTGTGGGGATATACCCCCTCTAAGAGTGATGCGGGGATTGTTTAAAATTATGATAAATTTATGAAAAAAGAAACAAATGATAAAATAATAATAAAAGGTGCCAGAACTCACAACCTGAAGAATATTTCTGTAGAAATGCCTCGCAATAAGATGATTGTGATCACAGGTATGTCAGGAAGTGGAAAGTCTTCTTTGGCTTTTGATACTATATTTGCAGAAGGACAGCGACGTTATGTCGAGAGTCTATCGGCTTATGCTCGTCAATTCTTGAATCAAATGCCAAAGCCAGATGTGGATGAGATCACAGGTCTTTCTCCAGCTATATCTATCGACCAGAAGTCTAGGTCGAACAATCCTCGTTCGACTGTTGCTACTATCACAGAGATATATGACTATCTTCGTGTTTTGTATGCTCGTATAGGGCATCCACACTGTCCACTTTGTGGTACAGAGATAAAGAAGCTTTCCAATGATGAGATACTCCACTTTGCTATAGATAAGATAAAGAATTTCCAAAAAGATACGAAGAAAAAGAAAGTCATGGGAGTAGAGTGGAATGAAGCTCCTATATCGATACTTGCCCCTGTCGTTAGAGGTAGAAAGGGAGAGTACTATCAATTACTTTATGATTTACTAAATAAAGGTTTTGCAGAAGTTCGTCTTGATGGAGAAATTAAAAAATTAAGAGAAAGAATAGATATTTCTAAAACAAAGAAGCACGATATAGAAGTTATCGTAGATAAATTTCAAATTCACGAATTTAAAGATAATGAAAAAGATTCTTTTTCTAGACTTGCTGAAAGTGTAGAGAGGGCACTGCTTGAAGCCGATGGTCTAGTAATAATAAAAATAGACGAAGATGAATACCTGATGTCTTCCAAGTTTTCTTGTGCCAATGATGGCTTTGCCTTTCCCGAGATAGAGCCAAGACTTTTTTCATTCAACTCTCCTTATGGAGCATGTCCAACTTGTAATGGTCTCGGAACTAAATATTTTGGAGGATTAGATCCTTGTGATGACTGTAAAGGATTAAGACTTCGTACAGAAGCACTTCATGTATATCTAGGTACACCAAAAAAGAAAATCACTACACAGAAACAAGAAAATTCTTCCCGCTTTACCCTAAAGGGCTCCGACGCGGATAATAATTTTCTTGTTTCTGCTCCATTAAATATAGTAGACGTTACTCAGCTCTCCATAGAAAAAGTGGCAGACTTTTTCGTAGAGTTAGAACTCTCTGAACAAGAAAAAGAAATTTCAAAAGTAGTTATAAAAGAGATAGAAGCCCGTATCCAATTTTTATTGAATGTCGGACTAGATTATTTATCTCTCGACAGAAAGGCCAATACTCTCTCTGGTGGTGAGGCTCAGAGAATTCGCCTAGCTTCTCAGCTTGGTTCAAGATTAGTAGGGGCTTTGTACGTATTAGATGAGCCTACTATAGGACTTCATCAGAGAGACAATGATAAGCTAATAAAAACGCTTGAGAATCTTCGAGATCTTGGAAACACTATCATAGTTGTAGAACACGATGAAGACACCATTTATGCTTCAGATTATATTATAGACATAGGTCCAAAGGCTGGAATTCATGGAGGGCAAGTTATAGTTTCTGATTATTTACAGGACTTACTTGATGCTCCTACGAATCCTTCCAAGTCTAGAACTTTGGCTTATTTGAGAAATGAAGCTCGTATAGAGATTCCTGAGAAAAGGAGGAATAGTGATAAAGGAACTTTGAAGATAATTGGTGGAAAAGTTTTTAATATAAATAATTTAAATGCTGAAGTTCCTCTCGGAAAATTAGTTACTATCACTGGAGTATCAGGAAGTGGAAAGAGTTCTTTTATGTATGAGATATTGCACAAGAATCTTCAGGCTCGTTATGAAAGGAAGTTTCGTACAGCAACAGTTTTTAACTGTGCATCTTTTACTGGCACAGAGTATCTTTCTCGTGTAGTTCTTATAGATCAGTCTCCGATAGGTAGAACTCCTCGCTCAAATATAGCGACTTACACAGGAGCATTTACTCATATCAGAGACTTATTTGCTCTTAGTGACGAAGCTAGACTTAAGGGCTGGAAGTCCAATAGATTCTCTTTCAATGTGAAGGGTGGTCGTTGTGAAGCTTGCGAAGGGAATGGTGAAGTGGCAGTCGAGATGCATTTCTTGCCGACTGTATATGTCACTTGTGATGTATGTAATGGTAAGAGATTTGATAAAGAAACTTTGACTGTTAAATATAAGAAGAAAAATATTTATGAAGTATTGCAGATGACGATAGAAGAAGCAATTGTTTTCTACGAAGAGATACCAGCTATCTACGATAGGATGAAGACCCTGATGGACGTAGGTCTAGGATATGTGAAGCTCGGCCAGTCTGCGACAACTCTCTCCGGAGGAGAAGCTCAGCGTGTGAAAATTTCCTCAGAACTTTTCCGTCCGTATGAAGAAAAAACTATTTACCTGCTTGATGAACCGACAGTAGGACTTCACTACGATGATGTAGCCAAGTTGCTAGAGGTGTTGAATAGGCTCGTTAATAAAGGGAATAGTGTCGTAGTGATCGAACACAATATGGATATCATTAAATGTTCTGACTACATTATAGATATAGGTCCAGAAGGAGGATTGAATGGTGGAAAGATAGTAGCGAAGGGTACACCAGAGGAAGTTGCGAATACTCCAGGAAGTCATACAGGGAAATATCTGAAAAAAGTTTTGAAAAGAAAATAAAAAACTGGCGGGCACATGGGTAGTGTCCGCCTTTTTTAAATTAGTAAGCTTTCAAGCTTTTTTTAGATGATCTTCTTTCTTTAAAGATTATAAATATTAACCAAGAAATAAGTGCGATAGCAACTAATCCGCAAAGGTATAAATTACCTTCACCGCTGTCTATCTTTTTCAGAAAATTTTCAATACTTTCCATGTTCTCATTCTTAAAGAATTTAGCTAATGAATTCCGCTTTGTAAATTGAATTTAAAGTTTCAATAAAAAAAACTCTTCCAGAAGTATCAGAAGTATCTCTCTTGACCCCTTCTACATGGCTAGTGACACTCATAAGAGGAGATATGCTTCTAGCAGTATTTCCACTTGTTTGTCTGTCATGAATGATAGGTCTGGATGTTCGGATAGGATAGGCAAGTTTTACCTTTTTCTTTTTTCCGATTTTAGCTTTTGATTTAGATCCCTCTTTGTTGCTTTCTTTGATTAAAATCAAAACATCTCCTTCTTTACCTAGTTCAGCATAGTAGCTTTTTGGTTCTTTTGGTTTCTTCATTTTTCATTTATTAGATTGTATATATTTGTGCGTTATTTAATTTTAATCTAATATATATCATATGAATAGTCAACAACTTAAGAAAATAGGTCTTCCAGATAAACCAGGAGTTTATTTCTTTAAATCTGGTAAATCTATCCTATATATAGGGAAAGCGACATCTTTACGCGATAGAGTAAGGAGTTATTTCTCTAAGGATCTCATTTCGACTCGTGGCCCTATGATCCTCGACATGACGGTAAAAGCGGACAATGTAGAGTGGCAGGAGACTGATAGTGTATTAGAATCCCTAATACTAGAAGCAAATTTAATAAAGAAATATAAGCCGAAATATAATACTAAAGAGAAAGATAATAAGAGTTTTAATTTTGTTTGTATAACCAGGGACAAACTTCCAAGGGCATTAGTGGTGAGAGGAAGAAGCTTGAATAAAAAAGAATACAGCAAAGTATATGGTCCATATCCAAATGGGCTTCAGCTTCGTGAAGCTATGAAGATTATTCGTAGAATTTTCCCATATATAGACAATGACTCAGCCAAGAAAAATAATACAGAGTTTTATAAACAGCTTGGACTTGTACCCAAAATTGAAAACGCTCCGCAAAATAATTTAAATTTCTCCCGCTTAACCCTAAAGGGCTCCGACACGGATAAAAATTTTAATAATTTTGCTTCGCTTAAAGAATATAAAAATAATATAAAAAACCTTAAATTATTTTTTGAAGGGAAAAAGAAAAGTGTTGTGATTAATCTCAAGAAAGAAATGCTTTCTTTTGCAAAGAAAAAAGAATTTGAAAAAGCAGGAGAAATTAAAAAAAGAATTTTTGCACTTGAACATATAAATGATATTGCTCTAATTAAAGGTGAAATATTCGGAAGTCGGACTTCCGAATATAGCATCGAAGCTTATGATGTGGCTCATATGGGTGGCAAGAATATGGTAGGAGTTATGACTGTCATTGAGAATGGTGAAGTAAATAAAAATGAGTATAGGAAGTTTATAATTCGGACTCAAGACGGAGCCAATGATACTGGGGCGCTCGAAGAAGTACTCTCTAGGCGCTTAAGGCATATAGAGTGGGGTCTACCAAGTCTTATCGTTGTGGACGGAAGTACAGCTCAGATAAACGTAGTGAAGAGGGTTCTTGATCGCTATCAATTCGTTATACCTATAGTTGGAGTAGTGAAGGATGAACGTCACAGACCGAAAGCTATAATAGGGGATGAGGTCATAATAAAAGCTAATAAGAAGGATATCCTTCTAGTCAATAATGAGTCACATCGTTTCGCTATTACATTCCATAAACAAAAGAGGAATAAGAACTTTTTAAGTTAAATATTTTCTAAAATTATATCTTATTGACATATTAATATAATTATGTTATTTTTCATGACATAAGTTTGCTCTTTCCGTATATTTGATTGGTGACTAAAGGATATTTATATAAATCTCTTTCAGTCACCAATTTCAAATAACCATTTAATATTTTAAGCTATGAAAGTAAAAGTTCCAATCTTAACAGCTATCGCTGTTGTTGTTATCTTAATTCTTTTAATTTTTTTTACGCTGAGAATTTTATTCAGCGCGCTTGTGATCGCTTGGTACTGTTTGCTGGTACTTACCCCTATCGTTATCTTCCTTTTTCGGAAGAGGATATGGAGGTATCTTACAGAGCCAAAGCAATTAAAATAATTGAAATCCGGTTTACTAATTTTAAAAACCTTACTCTACTAAATACAGAGTAAGGTTTTTTCTTTTTTGGCATAATTTATTATTAAGCCAATTTAATATTTTATGTCAAATAATATTAATATTTTATCTTTATTTAACAAGGGTATAATTTGAATATGTTCAACTTGACAAAATAGGTTAAATATGCTAATGTTGGCCCAAACTAGGACTGATGAATTATTTTAAAAAAGAACTCATCGGGGGACAATATTTTATTGTTTCAAGTTCCTTGAAAATTAAACATCACAAAAAACAATTTAAATTTTAAAAAATGAGTTTATTTGGAAAATTATTACCAGAAGGTTGGGTTACAGAAGAATCTGTAGAACAACAAGAGGTACCACAAGAAAAAGTTGTGGAAAAACCTCAAGTACAGCGCTCTGCTACAATTGATCTTTCATCTGCAGTCCCTCCAAAAAGGGAAGTAGTTGAAACCCCAAATGTAACCCCTATTAAATTAGGAATTATTTCAATGCCCGGCAAGCCTGACCCAGAGTACATCAAAGCTATCCTAAAATTTCTCGAAGAGGAAAATATGGAAGGAATTGATTATTATGAATTTGGTATGGCTGTTCATGAGATAATTGAGACAGGTACGCCTGCTGAACAAGCGTTTAGGAACACATTCATTGCTTTCAAAGCTGGTGGCCTCACAATTGAAAAATTGATCGATGCCAATTTATATTATCAGAAAAAATTACAGGGGTTCCAACAGGAATTCTTTAATGAAGCTGATGCTATAATCGCCAACAAAAAAAGACAAGTAGAGGAAACTGCCGGTAAATTATCTGGTATTCAAATTAAGCTTCAAGAGGAAAAGGCAAACATTACAAAACGTTTGGCTCAAATCAACGAAGATTACGACAAAAACGAAACTCAATTGATTCAGTTAAGTACTGATCTTGAGCAGGTAACAAACGCACAAACATTGCGGAAGTCAAGAATGGCTGATGCAAATAATTATTGTACTGCCGGTATAAATGGCGACTTGGAAAACATTAAAACCTATCTTAAAAAGTAGAAAGAAAATGGAAGATCAAAACATTCTAAATTCGGACGAGCTGAAAGAATTCCGTAAGCTTGGTGTTGTAAATTGGGTAATTCGCATTCTCATAGCCCTGGGCGTCGGTGCATTGCTGTACTGGCTATTGCCTTATGGTGTGAGTATTGCCGAAAATTCATTTCAAATGGCCCTTAACCTTGGTGGTACTTTCCTTATCGGTGGAGCCATATTTTTAACGGCTTCATTTCTATGGTTTAACAGATCTCTTTTGAAGAAAATCAGGGATAGTCTTTCTCGTCAAATATGGAAGAATTGGATTTACAAAGATCCGACTGATTATATTCAGGGTGTCATTGAAGAATTCACTATTAATTACCAGAAAATTCAACTGGCGATCCAGTTGCTTCGTAAGGTTGCACTCAAACTTCGTTCAATGGGAGAAGATTTGGTAGCTCAAGCTCGTGGAAATATGAACGAAGCAAAAGCTATCATGGATGAAGAAAAAAATGAACAAAAGGCAAATCTTTATGCGTATATGTCAAATGCACGTATGGAGTCTACATCTGACATTGTGAATGGTTACAACGATATCATGGATTCTATCGACGTTATGACAGAATTCGGTGAGTCTGTTTCAATTCGTATTGAAAAGATGAAATTTGACCTTGAGATGATGAACTTGAATCTTGAAGTTACTGATGCAAAAAGTCAGGCAGCACTTGCTGCACAGAGTGTCCTCGATGATAAATCGATGGAAGCTGCTCGCTTAGAGTTTGCCAAAAACGCTTACAAAGATAAATTAGCAGCAGGTGCTGCACAGTTCCAACAGTTTATGACTCGTATTAAACCTATTTTAGACTCTGATCATATTGAGAAAGTTATTGCAACCAAAGCAGGTCGTGATATTCTTGATCAATTCAGAAAAGGTGTCGACATAGCTGGACTTAAGTCATTCGATGAACAACTTGAATCTTTCAAAATGAAAAATCAAGATATTTTTTCGAAGACGACTGCCCGTGAAAGAGTCACAACACAAAGAGCTGAAACGATTCGCACGGGTAATTCCGGCAGATTTGCAAATTTATCGTAAAAAACAAAAAGAAAAATTTTCACAAAATTCACAATTCAAATTTAAATTAAAACAGTTAAGTTATGGCACTTACAGAACAAGGAAAAGCTGGCCTCAAAAAGTTGGCCACTTATGCAGTTATTATTGCGATTATTTTAATGGTTGTGCTCAATTGGAGCACTGTCACCTCAAAGTTTTCTTTCTTGACCAAAAAAGTTAGCGAAGTTAAAACGTTAAAAGAAGCAGACTTCGAAAAGGAAAAAAATGTGAATGTTGAAGTCCGCGAAACCGCAGACTATACTATTCCATTTGCTGCCTTGCCGACTGAACGCCGCATTCCTGTACCACGAATGGTTTTCAATCATTTGGGTATCATGTGGAACGCTACTGCTGCTTTTGTAGCAGCAAATGGTGGTGAATATACAAAACAGGGTTCATTCTTTGACAAACTTGGAAAAGAATATGGATCACCTTTTTTACTTAAAACCGGCAGGCAGGATGACTATAGTAAACAACAAGATGAACTTGCTCTATTTACTAAAAATTATGTTGAAAGTAAGGGTAAGATTACTGATAAAGGAGCCGCTTACGTTTCCTTTATGGGAGACAATTCTGAAATCTATCTACAACAAGCTAATAAGAAAATTGATGTAATTTTAAAAGATCTTGGAATAAGATCAGGAGAAGTATTTGCACAAATTTTTCTTATGTCTGGTTTTAGTTATGGTGAAGACAAAGCTATGGGTCTTAAAGAATGGAGTACTGATGGAGGAGATCCAAAACTTGCTCTTGGACAAGTTTTTGCTTGCTATCCACAAGATGGCGATCAGAATCTTATTCTTAAATGGGCAAAAGATAATGGACTTCTTATTAATCCTGATGGAGAGACGTATTGCTATGAAGCAGTCAATTTTCAGTTTACTGACGGTTTTATGGAAGCTGCAACTGCATGGGGAACCATGACTTCAGAAAGAGTTGTAGTAAAAATTGATCCAAAAACTGGTAGGACTGTTAAGACTGGCGAAAAACATGCCAATACAATCTTGGGAGCTGGAACATGGACACCTGGAGACGAATTAGTCTTTAAGAATGCAAAAATGCAAAAGATGGATGTTGTTAGTTTATATAGCACGAAAGATAATGCACATCAGATGCCTTGTGTTCTTGTGACTATTAATAAACTGATAAATGATCAGCCTGGAGTTATTGATGCTATTGTTGAAGGTACTGTACGTGCTGGTGACCAAATGAAGGTTCACGATCAAGCATTTATGTATGGGATGAAGTGTATGGCTGAAACATTTAAAGCTAAGCCTGCTTCGTATTGGGCTAAATATTTTGTTGGAGTTAAAGAGAAAACAGTAAATGGTTATGACATAATTCTCGGAGGTACCCGTGTCTGCAATCTTGCCGACAATTTGGACGCCTTTGGAGTAGGAGATAAAGCAAGAGGAACTTTTCAAAGTACATATGAACTTTTTGGAGGATTTATTCATGAATTATATCCTGAGTATATGCCAAAAAGATTAGCTTATGCTGGTGTTGTCAATCTTTCATCACTTGAAAGAGTTGTTGAAAAAATGAAAGGTACAAATGAGATAACCAAAAGGGCTGTCACTAAGTTTGAAACTGGTTCTATTAAAGCTAAAGTTTCCGAGCGTTCCTATGCTATTCAATTCGAAATAGGGAAGGCTACTCTGACTAACTCTGGTATTATAGCTATGCAATCCATGTTTAATGATTTGAATACTCATGATCTTCGTATTACTGTCAGTGGTCACACTGATAATACTGGATCTGATGATGCGAACATTCAATTGTCACAACGTAGAGCACAAACTGTGGTTTCTTGGTTGAAATCTAAAAATCCTGCTTCTTTTCCGGCTGCTCGTTTCTCAGACATCAAGGGTTATGGTTCAACTCGTCCATTAAGTGGACTTGATCCTAGCTCAACTGAAGGTCGTGATCGTAATCGCCGTGTTGAAATCACTGTAGGATATTAATATTTTGTGATGTTTAAGTTTTAGGTCAAATAATGGCCACAATTTTTAAAAGAGCACTTCTACGGAGGTGCTCTTTTTTCGTTTGACAATTTAATAAAAATATGTTAATGTGATGAAAATCTTTGTAATATAAATAAATAAATTTAAAACGTTAAGTATGGAAAAGAGTCCTACGTTTAAAAAGAAAAAACCTGGATTATTCAGAGTTTTATTTGGATTGAATGAACCTGCAGGGAAATATACTTTCTTTGTAACTTCAGTCTTTCTAGCTACTGCCTTATTCTTTGCATGGCAATATCTATTTCCTCCTATTATTCCTAGAATTGGGAATATTTATTCGGAATTAGTTTTACTCATCACAGAGAAAGGAATGCCGTATGAATTGGGTATGACCCTAAAACTTGTATTGAAAGCGATGCTTTACTCAGTGATCGTTGCTTCTCTTATAAGTTTCTTTGGAGCTGTTACCAATTTTTTTAAACCAATTTCTTCTATTTTTCCAAATTTTCGATTTTGGTCTACGTTAGGATTTGCTTCAGTAATGCGTATGACGATTGGATCAGGTGGTTCATTTCAAATAGCTCTCCTGATGTTTGGAATTGTTCCATTTCTTGTAACATCATTTAATAGTGTTCTTTATAAAATTGATAAAGATCCTTTGTATGATTATGCTAGGACAATGGGATATCCAGAATGGAGATGTATTCTCTACGTTGTAGTTAGAAGTAAACTGTTAAAATTTTACATTGAGATCAGAAATACTTTTGCTATTGCTTGGGTTATGGCACCTTATGCTGAAATCGCAAATCGCGATTCTGGAGGTATTGGTGCTATGGTTTTCGATAATGCAAGATTTGTAACAGGAGATGATCCTTTTGCAGCTGCATTTGCTCTAAACCTTGTTATCTTGACTTGTGGGATGCTTTTTGATTTAGGAACAAAATTATTATTTTTGACATTGAAAGAAGAACGCACAAATAATAAAACATTAAAATGGATAAAAACTACGCTATCAAAGATCTCGTCTTAGTTGAAATCGATAAAGTCAGTAAAAGTTTCGATGATAATTTGATTCTCAGTGATGTAAATCTTGAGATTAAGGACATAGTACGACTGGATAATGATTCAATCAAGCAAGCACAGGTTATCTCAATCTTAGGACCATCCGGTGTCGGTAAGACTACACTGTTCAATGTTATGGCTGGATTACTGGACCCTGATTGTGGGTCAGTTTTAATCGATAACCCTGAAACTCCTCCACTTAATGGATTGCACCGTGAAGATTTGATCCCAACACATAGAGGTTTGGTTGGTGTGGTCTATCAAGACTATAGATTATTTCCTTTTAAAACAGTTTATGAAGCACTTGAAGCTGGATTAAATTATTCCCGAGCAAAATTGCATTATGCTGATGGAAGGAAAAAAATTGACGAGTATCTAAACTGGTTTGGACTTATGGAACATAAAGATAAGTTTCCAAGTCAACTTTCAGGAGGTCAAAAACAACGAGTTGCTATATCTCAGCAGCTGCTTCGTAATCCACAACTTTTGCTGATGGATGAGCCTTTTTCAGGACTTGATCCGGAAACAAAAAATGAAGTTGTAAATATGATCGCGAGTTTGGCTCAGAAAGATGAGTTCCTGACTATTATTTTAATTTCTCACGATATTGTTTCATCATTAAGAGTGTCAGACACTATTTATATGATGGGTAAAAACAGGAATGAGAAAGGGGAAATTGTCCCGGGAGCATCAATCCATCATAATAAGACTCTTGATCTCAAAGAAATGGGATTAGCTTGGTCTTATGAGGATTCGGATAATATTGAAACCCGCAAAAAACTTGCAGAACTTGCAGTCCAAATTAGTTTGGAATTTCCTTACTTGTCTGGCAAAAATTAAATTTATTTTTTTAGTTAGTTAAATAATTGATTAGACCATCTCTGTAAAGGAGGTGGTCTTTTTGTTTGACAATACAGTATTTTCATGATATTATAACAAAAATATTTAAAAATTTTATAACCAAAAAATAAGTGAAAAATGGAAAAAGGTAATTCTGCAGAGGAGTGGCTCTCTAAATTGGATCAGCTACTCAAACAATCAAATCCCGATTCAAGGGAATTGGCTTCAAGTCTAAAGCATATAATTTTGGAACAGAGAAAACTCATGGAAAAGTTCTTTAGAACTATCCATGAATCATCTCCTTCTGGATTTGTACATGCTTTAGTGTTGCGGTCTCTTAAGATTCCTGTAACAGGATATCAAAAAGATAATTACGGAAAGTTTAAAATAGGCGACAAGGTATGTATACATCCTGATAGTCAGTTTGCGAAACTTCCTGATTTTAAAGACGAAACTGGTATCATTATTTTATTTGATCCAGAAAATTTTAAAGGTTGGGCTTTGGTAGATTTTCCAAGTAGACATCATCATCCATTACGTTATGGAAATCCAGATGTAGAGAGTGGAGTTTGTGATTTGATGCTCTTAAGTGATTCACTTGAAGATCAAGTTCCAACTCAAATCACTTCTGTTTTATTTAGGGGAGAAATTTTGGATGTATTTAATTACTTAGAAATTGAGCTTGAGATAGGAGATACAGTTCTTTTGAATTCCACAAATGGAATAATAATAGGGAAAACTGAATCAATTAAATCAGGTAAGGTTGCTATTGTCGATGAAGCTTTCAATGGAAAGGCTCTTGTTTCGGCTGATGGAACAAAACACGTTGTTCTCTTACCGAAGAGTATTTTTATTGAAAAGGGTGATCGTGTATTAGTGGATGAAGGTTTTCATTTAATTATTGAAGGATTGCCAAAAACTAATTCAATTGCCATTGCAACGGATATCGAGGCTGTAGAATGGGATGATGTAATAGGACTCACAGACGCGAAAGCTGAAGCAGTTGAAGTACTAAATTTTGTTCTATATCCGGAAATTTACAAAGTTTATAAAGTAAAGGAGCCGAAAGCAATTTTACTTGTGGGTCCTCCTGGGATGGGAAAAACTCTTTTTGGAAAAGCATTAGCTACAAGATTAACAAGGCTTTTAGGTTTAAATAATGGATCTATCGAGGGTTTTATGTATATAAAAGCTACAGAAATTCTTGATATGTATGTAGGTGAAGGTCCAAGGAAAGTTCGTGATATTTTTGCTAAAGCAGAAGAATATTACAAAAAAACTGGAAAGAAAGCTTTTATCTTTATTGATGAAATTGATGCTGTTACAAAGAAACGCGGAGAAAAAGGAAATGAATCATCGGACGCTATAACCACAGCTTTTTTAACGGAGATGGATGGTATTCAAAAATCATATGGGTTTATAGTTGGTGCGACCAATAGAGCTGATATTATGGATGATGCCGTAACTCGCCCTGGACGACTCGACAGAGTAATTTATGTAGATAGACCTCACGATGAAGATGTTCCGAAATTTTTCAATTTGTATTTTGGTAAAACAATGATTGATAAGCAATCAAATTTAGATGAGCTTGTTGATTACGCTACGAAGGAATATCTTTCTAATGAATATGCATTTTATGATTTGTATTATGAAAAAGAAGGAGTATCTCCGGACGATGAATCAATTTCGAAAAAGGATAGATTTGAAATAAAATATTTTAAACTTTCCAATGTAGGGAGTGGAGCAATGATTGATTTAATTGCAAATCAAGCAAAACTTAAAGCTATTGCGCGTGATTTGCAGTCAGACAATAAAGAACCAACTGGTGTAAATAAAGATGACATAAAACGGTGCGTTAAAGAAGTTTATGAAGGTCATAAATTGATTAATCTTGAAGGAGCTATCAATGAATTCGTAAAGATCCAGAAATCAAAACCTGTTGAAGTTATAAGTCACATTTAAAATTATTTTAAATTATGAAAGTTAAGCACATTCTAATTGAAATCTTTCCTAGGTTACTTTGGGTTGTTGAATTTATAACACTTGTTGCCCTTGAAAGCATCTTTTTTGGTGGTCCTGTAACGACTAGTAATAACTGGTTTCTGTTTATTGGAATATTTTTAACTATTTGGGGTATCTATTATTTAGTTACAACCTTTTATAAATTGGCGAAGCCGATGTTTACAAAGGAGCTTGTGACTGATGGACCCTATAAGTATGTTAGACATCCAATGTATGTTTCGATACATATCTTACTCTTCGGATTAGGGTTTATATTTTTTTCAGGTCTTTGGTTCGTTATTATGATAATTTTCTTTCCTATATGGTATATAGACTGTATGTTAGAAGAAATTCAGATGACAGATCTCTGGGGACAAAATTATATAGACTACAAAAGAAGGACAGGAATGTTCTTTCCTAAGTTTTAAAACTTGATAAAAGATAATGAAGGCCGGCATTTTGTCGGCCTTTTTATTTTATAAATTTTAGTTGATTCCAATTGTTATTATTTCTTGATATACTATATCGATATGATAAAAGTTGGAGTTATTCGAGGTGGTATAAGCTCTGAATATGAAGTTTCTCTTAAAACGGGGAGTAATGTCCTTTCTCATCTGAGGAGTGATAAATTAAATCAGAAATATAAACCAATAGATATATTGATAGATAAGGACGGTACTTGGCATATTAGTGGTAAGCCTGTCTCTATCTCAGATGTTTTTCATTCTGTTGATGTTATTTTTAATGCATTACATGGAAACTTTGGAGAAGATGGAAAAGTTCAGCAAATACTTGATCAATGGAAGATCCCATATACTGGCTCAAGTGCTTTCGCTTCATCACTTGGATACAATAAAGTACTAGCTAAAGAGCAGTTCTTGAAACTTGGAATAAAGACTCCTAATTATTTAGCTATACCAAAGTATGAATTAGAGGACGGTCCTATCGATTCTTATGCTGTATCTGTATCTAAAAAGATACACGATAAATTGTCTCCAAATTGGATACTAAAACCTCTATCTGGGGGTTCATCTGTCGGTATGAGAATATGCAAGACTTATATTGATCTCGTGAATGCTTTCTTAGAAGGTGTAAATATGGAGACAGATATCTTGGTAGAAGAAATGATAGAAGGTAAGGAAGCTACTGTAGGTGTTATAAATAATTTTAGAGATAAGGATGTCTACATACTTCCTACTATTGAGATAAGAATACCAAAGGATAAAACATTCTTTGATTTCGAAGCCAAGTATACTGGAGTTTCTGAAGAGGTTTGTCCTGGTAATTTTTCTAATTCAGAAAAAGAAGAACTTTCAAGACTTGCCGGACTTATCCATACAGGGCTCAATTTGAATCATTACTCTAGGAGTGACTTTATCGTCCATCCTAAAAAAGGAATTTATGCATTAGAAGTAAATACACTTCCAGGTCTTACCGATGAATCTTTAATCCCTAAGATGCTCTATGCTGTAGGTTCTGATGTTCCTACATTTATTGATCATGTGATAATGCTTTCTCTAAAAAGATAGATTTTTAAATAATTTAGTTTATCAATTAATAATATATGAAAATTGCAATATTGGGTCACGGAGTTTTTGGATCAGCTATGGCTTCTAGGCTAGCTTTAAAAGGTCATATTATTTTAAAAAATGTTGTCAAAGATAGTGATATCATTTTAGTTTCTGTCCCTTCATATGCTGTATCTGGAGTCTTGATATCTCATAAGAGTGAGATTATAAGTACTCAAAAGATCGTCATATGCTCAAAAGGTTTTGATAAGAGTGGAGAATTATTTTCTACTGTATTAGAAAAGGAATTCCCTAATAATGATATATATTTCTTGTATGGTCCTACTCTTGCAGACGAACTTCGTAATGGAGTATTTTCTGTGATGGTTTTGGCAGGAGGAAAAGGAAAAGAAAAATTAAAAAAAGAGATAGAATCTGACAATTTATATATTCAATTATCTGATGATGTTATAGGTGTCCAAGTTGGCTCAGCACTGAAGAATACAGTCGGAATATTTGTCGGACTTGTAGAAGGTGCAGGGTATGGCGAGAATACACAAGGCTTTGTCTATTCTATGGGCTTACAAAAAATACAAAAGATAGGTGTATATATGGGAGCAAGACCAGAAACTTTTTTAGGATTTACATGCGCCGGTGATTTATTTTTGAGATCTAGAAGTAGAATCCTAGGTGTAGAGATAGGTAAAGGAAGAACATTTGAAGAAGTCTCGAAGGAAATGACTTATCCTAAAGAGGGGATATCTTCTCTTAAAAATATTTTAAAAAATGAAGGAAATATAGATATAGATCTACAATTTTTCCAAATTATTCATGAGGTAGTATTTGAAGGATTACCTGTAAAAGATGCTGTAGTAAAATTAGCAAATATAATAGAGTGATTAGTTAATAAAAAAGATTTGTGTCACAGTACAAATCTTTTTTATTGTAATTAAATTTTTTATTTAATTATTTTTTCTTAAAAATATTTATTAAATAGAATACATAACTAGTACCCTTATTTGAAAGATTGAATAGTATCGCAAGTGTGAATAGTACGATAGCAAGCTTTATACTTACAAAGGATACGATGATAGCTAGAATAGCAGAGACTACAGGGAATAGGATATGCATTTTTGCATGGTCATCCTCAACTTTTGTAAATGGTGTATTTTCTATTGTATTTGATTTGATTGCGTAGCTCCTCATCGCGAAGAGAGATATACCGATGAGAATAATATTTATAGCAAAAAAGATTGTAGATGTTCGAGCTCCGATATATGTACCTAAGAAATGTGAAGAGAAAGGAACAAGCCCGACGAGGAAGAAAAATATTCCATTTAAATTTGCAAATTGGGTATCAATATTTCTTACTAAAACTGAAGCGATAAAGTGGTGACTTCTCCAGTATGTAAAGATGAGTGAGAAGCTTAACAAGTAACTAAGGAAGAGAGGGTACATATTTATAAGTGAGTGGACTAATACACCGTTGGTGACGACTCCATTAAATTCAGGAACACGTATATCAAAAACTAAAATCGTCATGACGATAGCGAAGATACTATCGGCAAGTTGGTCTAATCTAAATTGTTTCATCATATCTATATATTATAACATATAAATTTATTTAAATAAAAAACCGCTGAACTTTTATCAAGTTAGCGGTTTTTTGTTTTTTCACGATTGTGTTAATGTACACCAGCTATATAGCCAATCTCATTCTGTAGAGATATAATTGTAGTTTCACTCTCTACTAAAAGATTGTTTGGTACTGGTACCAAACTGCAATCATGATAAAACTCATTTTGTTTTTTTTCTTCCATAATGAACAATTATTAATTTTTTGATTAACATTAACTGATGATATTATCATATTCATCTATAATACGCAAGGGATTTATATTTATCTCATTATAAAATAGCCTATTTATTTAAATATTAAGTCTCTCAATCCCTCCAAGCCTTTTTTAGTTTTTGTAGAAAAGGGGATAATTGGATATCCGTCACCAATCATTTTTTTAAGCAATGTTATATTTTTATGATATTCAGATTGAGTAAGTTTATCTACTTTATTTGCTACTACGATGAAATCTTTGTCGTGATCTATAAGTTCATTGAACATAAGGACATCTTTATCTGTCATACCTACACAGAGGTCTATTATGAGTACAATTTTCTTTTGACCGTGTATAGAATTAAAAAGATATGAATCTATAAGTTCGCCGATTTTTTCTCTTCCCATGCCGGAAGATCTAGCGAATCCATAACCAGGTAAGTCAACAAGATAAAAAGAATCATTAATTAAGAAAATGTTTATCTCTTGAGTTCTACCTGCAAAGGAACTAGTGCGAGATATCTTGCTATTTGTTAATACATTTATGAGACTAGATTTGCCGACATTGGAACGCCCAATAAAAGCAATCTGAGGTATGCCATCTGCTAGTATCTCGTCATCTCCGACGAGACCCTTCATAAACTTTGTAGAAGTTATTTTCATTAAATTGTGGACTTGGGAACTCATTTCTGGAACCGATTTGCTACTGAATGTGATTATCTAACCCATATTCTTAAGGAACACTATGCGGACCAAAAGAGATAGGGAGTTATTTATAGGATTATTTCTTACCAGTAATTTTCTTGGCTTCTTTCAAAAAGATTAAATCTCTTGTGCTCATAAACTTTGCACCATAGGTAGAGAGATTGTCTTTTTTGAACTTCTTAATCGCTTCACTTACTGATAACCATTCCAATTCAAAACCTTCATCCTTCTCGCTCTTAGTGAAATGAGGTTTGCCATATTTCTTTACAAACGCAATGTGACAGTAGTTGATTTGTAATAGTTTAATATCATCTCGGTATTCTAAAATCATTCCAACTTCATCCTTTACGGTTGCAATACAGCCTGTCTCTTCATAAATCTCACGAGCGAGAGCCATTTTTACATCTTCTCCCATTTCAATACCACCACCAGCAATTTTGTGGTATCCGTGTTTTGAAGCGTGAAGTATTGCAACCTTACCATCTTTACCGAAGACAACAGCTCTTGAAGCTTTGCGGACCCTGTATTCCGCTACTTTCTTGTTCTTTAAGCCAACATCTTTATTTGTGAGTTCTTTAATTATTTTCATAGATGTATTTTATCATTTTTACCCCACACTTACCATCACTATTGTTTAGGAGTTTTCCTACATTATAGGAATATCTATTTACCCAGTTTTTCACTGTTATCCTTATTGATTTCGGTGATATTTTTATTTTTTATTTCATCTAGCCACATATTAAAAAATATCTCTGCCGTTTGTTCCATATTGTCTTTAAGTTTGATTATCTGTTCTTCCGTAAGCTCCTTTGCTTCATCTCCCAAACTATTTTTGAACTCTTGAAGTGTCATCATTTTCTTTTATAGGTTTATTATAATTCTCTGGGTTTTGTTTCCTGTCTTCTTTTAGAAGCCAAGAAAAAACATTGACGACATTTTGTCTTTCTTCTTCGGTCCAAACCTTAGGTTTTCTTAGGTCTGTCATTATAGAGTTTTTATCATTTCAAAAAGCTCTCGTTGCCTCTCTTGTAGATGAGCATCAAATACAATCTTATATTCAAAATCTTTATTTACTTTTTGAAAATCTAAGAAGCCAAGCTCTTTCGCAAACACTTCATTGAATAATGATGTATTAGTCCCATCGTAGCGTGTCTTATTTGCTTCATATTCTGTCTTCTCGGACCCAGATTTTACTTCCACTACCAAGAAACGACCCTTATCAGTTTCTATTAGAAAATCAGGGAAATACTTTGATATACGCTGTTCTGCAGGGTTCCAGTATTCAACATAGAAATCATTGTGTGCATCAGTAGTAATACCACCAGTAAAGTAAACATCTTTAATTATTTCATTCTTATCCAAAAGCTGTCGCATATTCTTGAACAAATCTCGCTCATCACTACTGTCAAAATTGTAAGGATTGATATGAAAACCAATACGGCTAGTAGCTCCGCTTGCTTCTTCTTTTTCCTTGAAGACAACAAGAGCTTTTTTGCCCTCCTCTCGGCTCATCTTAAATGGATATTCTTTTGTGAGTTCAATTTCTTCTTCGGTGGTTGTCTCTGTCTCCGTATACTGATAAACAGTCTCAAGAACAGTTTGAATAATAAAAGGCAAGAACCCCACACTTGTGTTCACTTTATTTACCAATTCACTCCTAGATAATCCTATGTTTTCCGATAGTTGTCCTACTGCTAAACAAGGTAAATGAGTATAGCGATTTATAAGCTCTACGATTTCATAGTAGGTATATGAGTTGGTCTCCTTGAGTTTCTTTGAACCGACTGTGTCTTGCTTGAGCACTGCTTTACCAGAAGCATCCATCACAAGCTCTGAACCCAAGAGATAGTGCTCATATTTTTCTGCTTTGTATTTCGTAATATCAATCTTGATGTCGTTTATGTTTCTTGCCTCTGTGGCGATAATATCTCGGATGAGTTTTTTTACTTTAATGGTTTTTTTCTTTTCAACTTTGATTTCAAACTCAAAACTCTCTTGCTCTTGATTGTTGATGTCTTGAATACTTGAGGCAAAGTTATTCTTGAGTTCTTTATCTAGGACCTTATAATTTTCTCGTGATAGAAATATGTGAGCTCGTGTAGAATTGTCTCCAATAGAACGCATACAGCGGGTGGATGCTTGAAGCACAAAGATTGAACTGGATGGCTTACGATATAAAGCACACGCAACAAGAGAGCGACAGTTCCATCCCTCTGTTCCTTTTCCAACAAGAAGCACAAATTGCTTTTCACTTTCTATTGTATCTAACATCCGAAACTCATCTTTATTATTTTCAGCTTCGGTGTGATATTCAAGAACTTTATCAATAGGTATATTCATCTCGGCGAGGACCCGTTCAATACGGGGTTTCAGTTCGTTTCGTAGATTTTCAATGTTAGGAGCGTAGAAAGCCATTTTAGGTAGACGACCCTCAAGATGATTTTCTCCATACTCGGACCAGAATGTGGATAGAACTTCTTCAATGAAGACATTTGAGCGGACTTCTCCAAAATCTAGTATTTTTACTTGCTTCAAGATACCTTTCTCTATGCCTTGCTTGAGCCCGAAATGGTAAACAACATCATCTATCATTCTATTGTTGATATAAGGCGTTCCTGTAAGGTTTACAACGCCCACGAGTGGAGTATTGCCGTGTAAATAATCAATCGTCTGGCGTGTTTTCTTCAATGCACCCTCAAGATTTACACCATAGGAGTGATGGGCTTCATCTACAAATATGACAAGATTATTGAGCTCTCGGATGGCACGAAGACGAGCATTTTCTACTTCACGCTTTGCAAGTTCATTTTTATCTCCAAATAGCTTTTTTACCCCACCATCAGTATCACTATTTCTTGTCTTCAGTATTATCTTTTGTGAGTTTGAGACAATGACATTGTAATTACCAATCGGAGAGAGCCCAGTTTCAGTGCTCTCTAAATAGTGATACTTAATGTTAAGTAAAATGTTTTGATATTCCTTTGGCAAGACCTTTGAGTAATCAAAAGTTTTTATTTCTTTCAAACTTTCTATAATAGTCGTATCGGGAGCAAACACGAGAGCATTCTTAGCGAAGCGTTTATCGTCAGAATGATAATAAGAAAGCACAAAATCATATATTAAAAATGTCGCCATTAAAATTGTTTTACCAGAACCCATCGTCAGTGCATATACTTGATTAGCATAATTTTGAGCACCAAACTTTTCTTTAATGATTTCGGCGATTTGCTCATCACGATTATTGGCTTCCATAATGTCAGAAATAGTTCTCTCTGGCACACCTAAAGAACGGAGTAAGTCAGATTTCTTTGTGAAAGCATCTTGAAAAATCTCACTCGTTGGTTTATTTTTCAAAATCTCTTTTATGTAGATATAAGTTTCAAGAGCTTCAATCTGTGGTTCGTGTAAAAAGCCGACACGTTTTACATAATTCAAAATGTTTACACTCTCTTTGAATGCTTCTTTATAGCCGTTTTCTCTCCACTCGGATACTTTACCTTTTATATTTTCAAGAAATGTATTCTCCATAGCGTTATGCGGTTATCTCAAAAGTTTCAAAACATTCTTCGCCGAGAACATCTACAATTTTGACTGCTACAGTATATTTGCCTTTCTTTGAATACTTCCAAGTGTAGTCAGCTTTGACAAGCTCACGCTTTGTTGGTAGGTCCATAATCTCCGCATTAAATAGGTCGCCAGTATAATCTACATCAATCGCCACACTATCAATAATCTGACGAAAATCTTCTACCTTTGCTTGGTATTCTTTTTTTATAGCTTTACTATTCTCAATTTCTAGTTTTCGCATCAAGATAGGTGAATAAAACTCTTTGAGTGATACAGAAAGTTTTTTATCTTTAGCTTTGACTGTAATCATCGCCTCTGGTGGTTTCTTGAATACGAGATTTTTCTTGTCCGTAGTAATATCTCTGACATCAATTTTTACTCCTGTCTTGTTTTCTTTTTTAAGATAATCAGCAACCTCAAGGTCCATACCAGAACAGATGACAAGCACACCCTCGTCATATACTGGCTCACCAGATTTTGATTTCTTTTTTACTGTAAAATCAGCGAGTTTATCACTAACATTTTTTAGCAAAGTTTTCATATCTAGCTTATTAAGAACTCTGTTCATAGGCATTACCTTTACATAGGAAGTATCAAGCACACCATCAAAATAGCTTCGCTTCATTGGTTCTACTCCATACATCTCCATCACTATTTCTTTTGCTTCAAGTTCATTCTTGAATGCTGTATATTCATTAACATTAAGCACTTTGAAACCAGTAGAACCTTTTTGTTCATCAATAATCTGATTAAGGCGTTTTGTAGAAGTTTGTATTGCTCCGAGATTTATATCGCACCCAATCCATCGGCGACCTAACTTTTGAGCGACCGCACAAGTGGTCCCAGAACCAACAAAACAATCAAGGACCAAATCACCCTCGTTTGATGCGATATTTATAAGTAGTTCTAAGAGCCCCTCTGGTTTTTGTGTAGGATAGTCTGTTCTCTCACTTGATAAGTTTAATACGGGTCTTGTATTAAAAGGTATAATTTTTCCATCTTTGTTTACTGTATTTATCAATCCTTCAAAAACATCTCTCAATATAGTGTCTACATAAAAACGACCCTGTTCATCTTGTAAACTACCCATAAATGATTTTTCAAGATATTGCCTTTCACTTTGACTATGAACTTCAAAGGTATTATTTTTTCTATAGAAAAGAATTGTGTCGTGTTTTTTAGGTAAGCTTTCTTTTCTTGAAGCACCACCAGAACGATATGACCACACAATCTCATTTACAAAATTATCTTCACCAAAAACCTCATCCATAGTCAAACGCAGATGTGAGTTTTTATGCCAATCACAATGTAAATAGATAGCCCCTTTATCTGATAGTAATTCTTTCAAAATTAAAAGACGCTCATACATAAATTGTAAATACTCATCTTTTTCCCAAATGTCCCCATATTGTTTTTCTTCCAATAAGCTATGATTTTCTCCTTCAACTTTTTCTCCTTTGAATTGTATTTTACGAATATAATCAGCCTTACTATCAAACGGAGGGTCTATGTATATCAAATCTACCTTGCCACGATACTCTTTGAGTAGGTGTGCGAGGACTTGGAGATTGTCTCCCCAGAATAATTTATTAAAATCTGGCGACTTTTTATTTCCATATATTTCTTTTTCTTGAGCAGGATAATACTCAATACTCTCCAAAGGTTTCTTGCCAGCCCATACGAGCATAGCTCTGCCTTTGGCTTTTTCTATTGATTGTAATTTTTGCATAGTGTGGGCAACCCTATGACTTGAAGTCCGTTATTTATAATAAAAAACCAAAATGGACACCCCAAGACAGGTGCCCACAAGTTAACAACAATGTTGCTAATCCTGTATTCCTGCTTAGAATGTCCATTCTAGACAGGATTAGCGACAAAGAGCTACTAACTCTAGTTTGTTTTATTAACTTGTGGGCATATAAACTATACCAAAAATTACTTAATTTTCATAGTAAAAAATGGTAGAATGTTAGTGTTTTTAATATAAATTACTATTACAATGAAAATTACTAGACCACAGGAAAACATAATACTTGGACCAAGAACTGCATATAACTTAGGGATTATTGGTGCTATGCCGAAAGCAAAAAATACTTTTTTTGAGGTTAAAGTTGAAAAAATTGACGAGACTGAAAAACAAATAGAATTATCACTGACAGTAAAAGATAATAAGAATAAGGAAAACAAGAGAGTTATAATTGTTTCAAAAACAACCATAACTAAACGAGAAGCTACTCTTGTGGGGTGGTGCTATATATTTCTATATGAAAAAGAAGACCTAAGGACAACCTTTGAAAAAGACAAAGGATTAAAAGACGAACATAAGAAGAAAGCTAGGTATTATTTATATGAAGCAATAAAAAATGAGGATAGTTTTTTTGAGGGAGATGAGCCACAATCGGCAATTCCTTACTACCTAATCTCTAGCAATAATTTGTATGACGAAGCAGGACGGGTTCTACCTATGTTATATCGTGGAGCAAAATGCCCAGATGTTTTTCACAATTATTACAGGGAGATTTTTAGATTTGAACAAGACAAAATCAGAAAGCTTAATTTAGCTCAAAAAGTTATTAAGGAATACCCAAATGAAGACAATGAGTTTTTTATTGATTTTATTACAAATGATTTTTTTGATAAAGGTAAAACAAAAGAAGCAAAGAAGTTTTTGAATGAACAAATTACAAAAATAAAAAAGATAGATTGGCAGTCTGGATATTCTAACTTGAAGATAACATTATTAAATGTGTTGCTAGCAGAAAAAGATTACATTCAAGCAGAAAAATTACTAGATAGACCAATTTTTAACAAATCAACAGATGCTTTCTTTAGAGGTAAGGTTTATTTTGAAAAAGGTGATTATAAAAAAGCCATAGAAGCATTCAGAGAAACAATATCTTATTCTACTAGAGATGATGATGACACACAGGTCAGTTATTATTATTTATTAGCTTGTTATGCAAGAACCAAAGATTTGGGAGAGATAAAAGATATTATTGAAAATGCAAAAATATGCCATCAAGAGTTCACTGTATTTTATCCTATGAACTATCACTACGATGATTTTGTAGAAAAAACACTTAAAGAACTTTTGAAATTAAAGTTAGGAGATTTATTAAAAATTAGAATAAGAGGGTTATTGGCATTTGTGCAGACATCTAATTTACCAACGCCTATGGATAATGATGGGCAAGAAAATCCATTACGAGCATTAACAAAAAAAGAAAAAGGAATTGTTAGTAAAATTGAAAAAGATATAAAGGAAGTTGTAAGTTATTATCCAGACGATAAATTATTCAATTGTGTATATTCAAATATACTTTACTTCAAAAAAGATTATGACAATTCTTTTAGGTATAAACTAAGAGGTGTTGAGGGAATATCTAGTAGTCAAACTTTCTTCTCTCTTTGGATTAAAATGTCTAACGTATCCGAGCAATTTATATCTAATTATTCTGATGTAGTAAAAGATGTTATAGAAAACTATGGAGTTTCAGTATATAGCTATATTGAGCACCAGTTTAACGAAGACATAGGTTCTCTTTATGAAAAGAAACGTTATATTCAAATAAAAAAAATATATGAATATGTTAAGTCAGATATAAATAATCTTCCAAGTATTGGTGAATATAGCTATACGGGTGGTGGGTTATTTGAACTCGCTTATTCACTTAAAGAATGTGGCGATGATAAAGAGGCAAAAATTGTTTACGAGGCATATCTTGAGAGAAACCCAGAAGCTTCTTCTGCATTAAATAACTTGGCTATCATTTATGAAAAAGAAAAAAATCTTGAAAAAGCAAAAAAACTTATTAAGGAAGCTAAAGAGCTTTCGCTTGATGATGAGATTGTTGAAAGAAACTATAATCGCATTTTTGCAACAAAAGAAAAGACTGAAGAAAAAATAAAACAACCAAGTGAAAAATCAATACAGAAAAAAACCGACCCACAAATATCAACCAAGATAGAAAACAATAATGGATATTTAATGTTGAATGGGGGAAAAATTGAAATAGGACCTGTAAAAAATGTCCCATTCAAATTACTTCAAACATTGTGCCCATTCGGAATACCTAAAGCTATAAATGCTGTATTCAATGGGACAAATACAGAGCGTTCCAAATATAAAACAGATGAATTATCCTTACTTCAAAAGCAAGACATACTACGCAATAGAGTAAAAGAACTTCAAGAGATACTTCGGACTAAAAAAATAAAAGTTCAATTGGTTTTTAATAAAAACGATGAGACCACTTTTTTGCAACACCTTAGAGGATAAGAGGAAAGCTAGAGGGTTTAATACCGAAAATTAAGAGGAAAAATAATAGGACCTTATTTAATAGGGTCCTTTTTGTATTTTTATCCTCTACTAAAAAATCTATTGCTTGAGAAAAAGAGGTTTTAGTTTAATGATACTAGGTTTAGCTAACCCAATGATTATTAGATTAAAAAAAATAAAATTATGCAAAACATAAAAAAAGTAAAAGATGATTTTGAATACATACCTTTGGAAAACTCAAAAGAGTATTTTCAAAGTGCAGATTTAGGTCTCGCTACCGCATTATGCTGTAGAGGATACAGTCTTATAACACTAGATAAACAAGACCCTCGTAAGGTTTCTTTTATATTCAAAAGAGAGGTCGGGATAGAAGAAGATGCCGATGCTTATTGGTCCAATGAATTGGAAACCAAAGCACGGAATTATTTTGATAATTTGCGAACATTAAAAAATCGCATCTACTCTGAATAAATTACTCACCGATAAATTACAATATATGACTACAAAAATAACTATACAAGAATATCTTTCACAGAAAAGCATTACCTATCGTGAGAGCGGACAGGAACTCATTACGAAGTGTATATTCAATGACTGTGATAGAGATAGTGGTGAAAGTGAAGCACATCTTTATTTCAACAAAGATACCTCACAATATGAGTGTAAAAAATGCGGAGAGAAAGGAAATCTAATCACACTTCAAAAACATTTTGGCGACAAAAATACCACACAGCGTTCATCATCATATCGCGGTCCACGATTTACAGATGAACTCGTGCAGAAGTGCCACGAACAGTTGCCAGAAAGAATAAGAACTTATCTCAATGAACGAGGTATTGTAGATGGAGTAATAAACAGCTATAAACTTGGCTATGGCACTTTCTATGGCAAGAATTATCTAACTATTCCGATAATGAATGATGACGGATATAAGTTTTTCAAATTGCGACAAGACCCTAAAGACGGCAACATTAAAATCACATATCCAAAAGGTGCAGAGGCACAGCTCTTTGGAATGTATGCACCATCAGAAGAAAATCAAATCATCTGTGAGGGAGAGCTTGATGCACTGGCTCTTATTTCAGAGGGTTGTTTTGCTCTTACTTCTACGCACGGAGCAGGAACATTCAAAGAAGAATGGATTGATGAGGATGTAAGAAAATGTCAGAAAATCTATGTTTGCTTTGATAATGATGAAGCAGGTAAAAAGGGTTCGCTACGAGTTCTTAAAATGTTGGAGAATGTTGGATTGCGAAATCTTAATCAGATTACACTTCCCGAAGAAGTTGGTGATGGTGGGGACATAACAGACTACTTAACAAAACTTAACCTTTCAATCCCAGACCTGTTTAATAAATATGCAAAGGAATATCCTGAACGCATTGACCCATCTCAATTTCAACCACTTGCCCCAGAAGAATTATCGGAAGCACTAGAGCTCACTATTAAAAATGATAATGAAAATAAAATTGTTTCTTTTCTCTGTCAGCTCTCGGCATACACCGAAGATGCTCAATTTAATGTTTCGTTTAACAGCCCATCTAGCACAGGTAAAAGCTATATTGCTTTGGAGGTATCAAAACTTTTTCCGAATGAAGATGTCATCAAGCTCGGCAACTGCTCTAAGACAGCTTTCTTTCACGAACAAGGAAGCTACAATAAAGAAACGAATGAAATCACTGTGGACCTTTCACGAAAGATACTCATATTTACAGATATGCCACACACTGGATTACTTGAGGGGCTTCGTTCGTTTCTCTCTCACGATGAAAAGATAATGTATTCCAAAATTACCGACAAAAACCAGAAAGGTGGAAACCGCACAAAAACAATCGCACTTAAGGGCTATCCATCAGTCATATTTTGCACGGCAGGACTTCGTATGGACCCACAAGAACAGACACGCTTCATCCTGTTATCTCCCGAAGTCAATCAAGAAAAAATCCACGCAGGTATTTCAAACACCATCCGCAAAGAAGCAGACAACGAAAAATATAAAGCGTGGCTTGATAATGACCCAAAGCGAAAACTACTCAAGCTCCGCATCCAAGCAATTAGACAAGAAAGAATTGACGATATTAAAATAGCGAGCCAAGAAAAAATCTTTGAACGATTTTTCAAAGAAGATAAAAAACTACAACCTCGTCATCAACGAGACATCAAGCGACTGTTATCACTTGTGAAGTCATTTGCCTTGCTTAATCTTTGGTGGAGAGACCGCGATAGGTCCACTATCACAGCAAACGATGACGATATAGACCAAGCGTTCAAACTCTGGGAAAAAATATCAATCAGTCAAGAACTCAATTTGCCTCCATTCATCTATGACCTTTATATGGAAGTTATTATTCCTGCATATAAAGAAAAAAATGGGCTTCAATCGCAAGTATTTGATGAGATACCAAAACAAGGGATTACTCGTCAAGAAATCTTAGAAAAGCACTACAAGTTTTATGGACGTATGCTAGATGCTCAACAACTCCGACAACAGATTATTCCCATACTTGAAACATCAGGTCTCATTTATCAAGAACAGGACCCTAATGATAAGAGAAAAATACTAATTTCTCCCTCTACTTTTTTCGGAGCACAAACACAAAACAATAGTGATGACGAGTGTGGGGTGGAACCATTATTAAATAATAATAAATCAGAATTAGACGAGTTCTAATTTTGACACAAAAAAAATTATGCAAAATGAAAATAAAAGTGGTCCAAAAACCACACAAGGTAAAGAGGTAAGCAAAATGAATGCTCTTAAGCACGGATTTTTAAGTAAGGAAGTATTGATGAGTGGCGAAGATGAAAATGAACTTCTTCTTATTACTAATAATTTTCACAAAGAGTTTCAATCAGAAACAGAAATGGAAAAAGTTCTAGTGGAAAGAATAGTTGCCAATATATGGAGATTGAAACGAGCAATGCGAATGGAAAATGGTGAAGTAATTTCAAGTATGGGAGGACTTATGTATGAGAGTGATAAGTTTTTTAGATATGAGGCAATGCTTGAAAGAGGACTTTTTAAGGCACTTCACGAATTAGAAAGATTACAAGCAAGAAGAAACGGCAAGGATGTTCCTTTGCCAGTCTCTGTTGATGTAGATGTAAGTAAAAATGATTAGGTCGTATTATCAAGATTTCCTAATGATTTCGGATGTATGAGAAAACAAGAAGCAGACTGGTGTAAGAAAATAGAAATCTGGTGGCTACTTCGTGATGTGAAGAATAGTGGCTATAAAAATACGACCATCTCTTGGGGAACAGCTGGAGACAGAGGAAGTGTTGGATGTGAAGTGAACTTGTTCAATGATGAACCATACGCACGATTTCATTACACACAAACAGATAATTCAACAGGTGAGAAAAAAGATTTTGATTATAAAGTCCCAATTGTAAAAACTCCTTGCAACTTTGGAGGTTTCAGATACTGGTTTAAGTGTTCACTTAATAAGAGTGGCGTGTATTGTGGCAAGCGTGTTGGAGTTCTCTATAAAGATGGCGACTGGTTTGGATGTCGGCACTGCTATGAGCTCACTTACTCATCAAGAAATGCTAATCGTGGATATAAACTTTATCCATTATTCCGTATGTTAGAACTTGAAACAAAAGCAGAAAAACTACACGAGAAAACAAGGAACTATACTTATCGTGGTAAACCAACTAAAAAAAGAAAAAGATTAGAAAAAATCTACGAAGAAATGTATAGACATTATCCAAGAATTAAAAACTTATAAGTATTCAAAAATAACGATAAAAATGGTATTATGAATAAGCTACACGCAGAGTTAAATAGTGAACTTTTTGTGCCCAAAGAGGGGCAACGAGACTTTGCGTGTAGCAACAAGAAGTCGCTTCGTTGTCCCTCTTTTGGTATTATCAACCCTAATAATGTCTTGGAAGATGTCGCTCTTGATTACTTCGCCAGTATTCTCGTAGAGGCATTTCTGGACAAAAAAGAATATGAACGCAATAAATTACTCAAATCACAAACGGGCAGTGATATATGTCCGAGTGTCCACGAAAGAGCAAGTGGATGAGGGAAACAGTTTGAGCACGCAACAAAAAATCTGTAATGATTATGCACTCAAACACGAATATGAGGTCGCAGAAACTTTTATTGAGCAAGGAGAAAGTGCGAAAACGGCGGACCGCACAGAGCTTCAAAAATTGCTCACATATTGTGCTGATAAAAAGAACGGAGTAAAGGCAGTCATTATTTATAAACTAGACCGTCTTTCTCGCAACACGGACGACTACAGTCAACTCCGTCTTTTGCTTAAGCGTTATGGAGTAGAAATAAAATCTACATCTGAACACTTTGAAAATAATCCTGTGGGTCGTTTTATGGAGAATACAATGGCAAACATCGCACAGTTTGATAATGACATTCGTTCTGAACGCTGTGCGGGAGGAATGAGAGATGCTATGAGAGATGGTCGTTATGTATGGATGGCAACTGTAGGTTATAGAAATGTAAAAATCGCAGGTAGAGCTACTATTGAGCAAGATGAGATTATGGCTCCGCTAATACTGCGAGCATTTGAACTTGTGGCATCAAACATTTACCCAACAGAAGAAATTAGACGAATGATGACAAAAGAGGGACTGTTTAATAAAAAAGGTAAACCTTTCACAAAAGGATATTTCTATAAAATGCTTACCAACGAACTTTTTGCAGGATGGATTGTAAAGTTTGGAGAAAGACATCGTGGAACTTTTACTCCGATAGTATCAGATGAACTTTTTAATCAAGTTCAGAGAGTATTAAAATATAAAGGACGAAAGCATTCAGCATATATCACAGACCATCCAGATTTTCCTTTGCGTAAGTTTGTAATAAACCAAGACGGCAAGAAGCTCACTGGTAGTTGGTCCAAAGGACGGCATAAAAGATATGCGTTTTATCGCTTTGGAGGTAATAACTCAAATCACAACAGAGATAAGTTTGAAGAAGCATTTATGGTTTATGTAAATAAATATGGCTTTGATGATACAAAAATTAAAAGATTAAAAGAGCTCGTGCGAGAGAACCTAGTGAAAGCGACACTAGACCAACGCAAAGAGACGGACCGTTTGAAAAAATATATAAATGAGCTTACAGAAAAGCAGACAGGTATAATCAAAAAAAACTTAGATGGGATTATTCCTGATAATGTTTTGAAACAACAACTAGCAATGATAGACAAGGAATTACTTAATGCAAATGCCTCACTTGCTGTGATGCCGAACACAGACACCAATTATGAGGAAGCTGTAGAGTTTCTTGAGGAATATCTAAAAAACCCAAGTGCTGTATGGAAAAATGCAAAGATAGGAGTGCAAGTTAAATTGCAATGGTTCCAATTTCCACTAGGTTTGACGTTTCAAAATAATTTTTTTGGAACCGCTGAAATGTGTAGCTTTTTCAAAGTAAAAGACCTCGCCTTGGGGACGAAGTCTTCTAATGTGGACCCTACAGGAATCGAACCTGCTACCTCCTCATTGCAAATGAGGCGCTCTAGCCAGATGAGCTAAGGGCCCAGCTAAATACCTCTCTATCTTACCGTATTTTTATTTTTTTGCAACTGTAATATTTTAAAATAAAGAATATATTGCAGCTATTGCCGTTATTCCCATGAGTACTGTTGTAATCCATCCGATGATATTACTTATCTTTGAATTTTTGTAGTGACCCATTATTTTATGACTACTACTTATGTGAACGATAAATATAAGAATAACTGGAGCTACGATACCGTTGGCTATAGCAGAATATATGAGAGCTTTAATAGGATCAATACCAATAAAATTAATAATTATTCCTATGACAATAGAAAGTGTGATGATACCATAGAAAGCTCTAGCTTCTTTAAGTTTGCGGTATAGGCCTTCTTTCCATCCAAAACTTTCTGATATAGCATAAGATGCTGATCCTGCTAATACAGGAATAGCCAGCATTCCAGTACCTATGATTCCAATAGCAAATAATGTTGTAGCCCATTTACCAGCAAAAGGTGCTAGTGCTAATGCCGCGTCATTGGCTGTAGCTATATTTGTAATTCCATTTTTAAATAGAACGTTTGCACAAACTGCAATTATAAAGAACATAACCAAGTTAGACAAGAACATTCCTGTCCATACATCTTTTCTCATTTCTTTTATCTCAGCAGGGTTAGTACCTCTTCTTAGATGAACAGTAGTTTTTCCTTCTTTTATTTCTTCTTCAACCTCTTGAGATGTTTGCCAGAAAAATAGATAAGGAGAAATGGTTGTACCTAAAATACCAGTTATGAGCAGTATTTGAGTTTTAGTAAAAGTTAAATGAGGTAGTATGCTATCTTTTAATAAAGTAGACCAATTCATGTGAATTATCAAACCAGTTGCTATATATGAAAAGAGAGATATGACTAACCATTTTAAATATTTACTGTATTTTTGATAAGGGACAAATATTTGTAATAAAAGACCTAGCATTCCAAATCCTATAACAAGAGCAAAAAATGGTACTGATGGGATGAGAAGCTGAAATCCTTTAGCCATAGCTCCAAAGTCTGCTCCGATATTTAAAGTATTAGCAGCAAATAATAATACGGTACAAGCATAGAGTATTTTTCTTGAATATGAATGTTTAATATTGGCTGCTAGTCCTTTTCCTGTAACTAGAGCAATACGAGCACACATTTCTTGAATCATAGCCATAAGAGGGAAGGTCCAAGCAGCAAGCCATATCAAGCTTGAGCCATATTGTGCACCTGTCTGAGAATATGTAGCAATTCCTGAAGGATCATCATCTGCTGCTCCTGTAATAAGACCAGGACCTAGTTTCTCTATATATTGTTCTCCTTCTTTTAAATATTCTTCACTTCTCTCTAATAATGATTCTCTTTTTTTAATTAATTCTCCTTCTTCTTCGAGTAATGTTTCTTTTTCATTTATCAAACTCTCTTTTTTTATTAAAAGAGATTCTTCTTTATCTATTAATTTTTCTTCTTTTGAGAAAGATTTTTTATCTTTTATAATATTTTCTTTTTGTTCGTTATTTTCCTTTCTGTTTTTCATATGTTTTGTATTATACTATTTTATTTGAATTTGATACAATATTAATATAGATAATTATGGCTTTAAATAAACCAAACAAAATTCAAATAATTAAATTTGCTCCACCACCACCAGACTTACCAACTCTAGGCAGAGTTGATCCTAGTGACGTCGCTTTTATCGGTCGTACCAACTATGTTGCTTCTCTTGAAGAGAAGAGGTTCGTTTTTGGTATTAAGCGTATAGACAGAAGACGTCATATGTATATCATCGGAAAGTCAGGAGTTGGTAAGTCTAAACTTCAAGAGTTGATGATTCGCCAAGATATAGCTTATGGACATGGTGTATGTATAATCGACCCTCATGGAGAACTTATAGATGATATTCTAGACTTTATCCCTGAAGAACGTATTGAAGATGTTTGTGTTATTGATCCTGGCGATGTAGAATTTCCATCTTCTTTTAATCCTCTCGCAAATATCGATCCGACTTTTAAACATCAACTAACTCAAGGATTGATCGAAGTTTTACGCAAGCAGTTCGGTGCGAACTGGACACCGCGTCTTGAACACGTATTTCGTTTTACAGTTCTGGCTTTACTGGACTATCCATACGCTACGATGCGTGGAATGATATCAATGCTTACTGATCGTAACTATCGTCAAAAAGTAGTTGAGTATATAGAGGATGATATGGTCAAACGCTTCTGGGCTATAGAATTTGCTGACTGGTCCGAGAAGTTTGATACTGATGCTATTATTCCGCTAGTCAACAAACTTGGACAATTCCTTTCTGATCCGATGCTTCGAAATATTTTCGGACAGAAAGAAAATAAAATAGATCTTGAAAAATTGATGAATGAACAGAAAATTCTTTTGATAAATCTTTCAAAAGGAAAAATTGGAGAAGAGAATTCATCTTTCTTTGGAGCGATGTTCCTGACGAAGATAAAGCAAGCTGGTATG
>TBL_comb47_HYPODRAFT_10001084_pt1 | contig 35716 bp, 32 predicted proteins | sample TroBogypolimnion_40_FD_10682 | JGI IMG/M metagenome (IMG submission 10682)
CCTGAAATTTGTATCAAAACCTTTAATAGAATAATTAAAGAAAAAAATAAAATAATTTATGTATCCCCGTCTAACATATTGAATGAAACTCTCGAATATGTAAAACCTGAATTTGATTATAGAATAATTAAAAGTCCGGATCTTATTACTTCTCAAACTGATGTAATAGATATATTAGACTTAGGTTTAGTCCGCAAGACAATAGGGAAGCCCACCAAAATATCAGGAACAACAGCCTACAGAGCTTTAGAGGCAGCGTTTGAAATAATAATGATGTATGAAGATGCAGCCCTTATAACTGCTCCAATATCTAAGGAAGCTTTAAAACTTGCAGGAATAAAATATCCGGGGCATACAGAAATGCTTGCTGATTGGTGCCTTACAGAAGACTTTGCAATGATGTTCCTCTCATCGAATATGAAATGTGCACTTACTACCATTCATATACCAATTAAGCAAGTTTCAAAACACATTTCAAGTACAGGATTGAGAAAAACTTTAAAGGTTGTTTCAGATTCTTTGAAAAAAGATTTTGCCATAAAGAGCCCCAGGATAGCTGTACTTGGATTAAATCCTCATGCCGGCGAAAAAGGAAATATCGGGATTGAAGAATTAACTGAAATAATTCCGGCAATTAAAGAGTCAAAAAAATCGGCGGAAGGCCCGTTTGTACCCGATGCTTTTTTTGCTTTACAAAAGTTCAAAGAATTTGACTGTGTACTTGGTATGTATCATGACCAGGTGCTAATACCATTTAAAATGCTAAACTTTAATACAGGTGTTAATTATACAAGCGGTCTTCCTATAGTAAGGACATCTCCTGACCATGGAACTGCATACCCTATAGCATGGAAAAATGCCGCTGATGAAACAAGCATGGTAAATGCTTTTAATTGGGCAAAGATTATTCTAAAGAACCGGAATAAGAAATAAATGGAATCTAAACAGTATTCTGTACTTTCTGATTTATATGCCTATTTAATGCGAAAAATTGATTATGAAGACTGGGCTGAATATTTATTCGCAATATTTAGAAAGTATGCTGTAAAAGATGATAAAATAATGGAAATAGGAGGAGGGTTAGGCACAATTGCGTCACATTTAAACAAATACTTTCCAAAAATTTATTTATCGGATTTATCCATAGAAATGCTCAGGAAATGTAATAATGACAGACTTATTAAATTATGTTTTGATATGAGGGCTATTCCCATTAAGAAAAAATTCGATATCATTTATTCTACTTTCGATACAATAAATTATTTAATGAGTGAAGAAGATTTAGGTAAATTTTTCAACGGAATTTATGCTATTTCAAATAAGGATACTATTGTTACACTTGACGCCAGCCTGGAAAGAAACAGTATAAAATATGGAAGGTTCCTTAACAGAAAAGGGAAATTTAATGATATATCCTTTGAACAGAAAAGCCGATATGACAAAAATGAGAGGATCCATTATAATAGTTTTGAAATATTATTGCCTGACGGTAAAGTTATAAATGAAATTCATGCACAAAAAATTTATGAATTTGATAAATATTTTGATATAATAGACAAGTGCGGTTTGTACGTTGTAGATTGTTTTGATGCTTTTTCATTTGAAAAAGCAACTGATCAGTCAATACGTGCTCAATTTGTAATAAAAAAGAAAAGGTAGATTATGTTAGCATTTAATCATGTATATTTTTCTTATCCCAATCAGCCTTTATTTTCAGATTTAAATATCGAAATATCAGCAGGGGATTTTGTATTTTTAATTGGAAAAAGCGGTGCCGGGAAAACTACATTACTGCAAATGATATATATGAATATTATACCTAATTCGGGTAATGTAAAATTTGAAGATTTCAGTTCCGATTCAATTACTTCTTCTATGCTCCCTATGCTAAGAAGAAAATTAGGAATAATATTCCAGGATTTTAAGCTTCTGGAAGATAGAAATGTTTTTGAGAATGTTGCATTTGTATTGAAAGTACTTGGGTATTCAAATAAGGTCATTAAAAGAAAAGTAGTACATGCTTTAACAGAGGTAGGTTTATCACATAAACAGAATAACCTGCCTTCGGAGTTATCCGGCGGGGAAAGACAGCGTGTAGCTATTGCCAGAGCTATTATAAATGAACCTGCAATGATCCTTGCCGATGAACCAACAGGCAACTTAGATATGCAGACGGCCGAAGAAATCCTTGAAATATTGAAAAAGATAAACGGTAAAGGAGCCTCAGTGCTTTTTGCCACTCATAATTATGACCTGGTCAAAAAGCATGAAGCTAAAATTATCAAAATTGATGATGGAAAAACATTTAGAGTTACCCTTAAAAAGAAATCGGGCGAAAATTAGTCTTAAAGTTTTGCCAATATATCTGCTGTTACTTTTTCAATTGGTTGAGTCCCATCGACTGTAATAGTTTTCGTATTGTCTTTATAGAAATCAAGGACAGGACGTGTCATTTCGTGATATATCTTAAGCCTGTTTTTAACTACTTCCTCATTATCATCTTTTCTTTTTACAAAACTATCTACACTTTGGCATGATGGGCATTTGTTATCTATAAGTTTTGCATCTTTGCTTAAGATATAACCGCATACGGTACATACTCTTCTACCGGTAATTCTATCAATTAGAATATTATCGTCTGCATCCACTATAACTAGTTCAACATCTTTAATGTTTAATTCTTGAAATATTTTATCCAGCATTTTCGCTTGTTCCACATTACGCGGATATCCATCCAGAATAAATCCATTTTTTGCTTTATCACTTTGTAGAGTTTCTTTTACAATTCCAGCTAAAATCTGGTCAGGAACAAGATCTCCTTTTTCCATTATAGATTTAGCTATTTTTCCCAATTCAGTTTGATTTTTGACTGCTTCCCTTAAAATATCTCCGGTGGAAATATGATATAATCCTTTTTTTTCTGCCAATATTTTAGCTTGAGTTCCTTTTCCTACTCCGGGGGCACCAAACAAAATTAATTTCATGTTTACTCCGTTTAACTATTTATTTTTAATAGAATTTTCTTTTGAATTACGTAATTTACGGAAAAAATCTTCAAGTAATGCTTTGCTTTCATCAGCATATATTCCGCTATAGACATTTGGCTTGTGATTATTTTTATCATTTTGAATAATATTATATAAAGAACCGCATGCTCCAAATTTTGGTTCATAAGCACCAAAATATATATTACTTATTTTAGACAATATAATTGCACCAGTACACATAACACACGGTTCCACAGTTACGTACAAATCACATTTCTCCAAAAATTTACTTTTAAGATGGTTTGAAGCAGCAGTTATTGCAATTATTTCAGCATGAGCAGTCGCATCATTTAGTTTTTCAACTTGATTATATCCCCGGCCTATTATTTTATTCTCACAGACAACGACCGCACCAATTGGTGTTTCATTATTTTCAAATGCTTTTTCAGCTTCCGAAAATGCCGATAGCATATATTTATACACATATTCAGGAAAGATCATTTCTTAGTTTATTACCTAACTCGATAAAGATTGTACTTAATAAAAAATGAAAATTATATTAAGAAAATATATACCGATTTTTTCTTAAATACCACTTTGTTAGAGGATTAGTAAGATTGATAGGTTAATTTGTACAATATTTGTGCAAAAAGTATAGTATAGAAATTTATTTCAACATGAATAAAAATCTTAAATAATGGGAGTATTTGTCCTTAATATTTAAATTGATATATTTAAGAGAGAAAAGCAAAAAATAGTGAATAAGGAATTATCTTATTATATTAATAATAATGTTAATTATTCTTTTACATTGAATAATCAGTTGTAAAAATTTATTACAATATGTATGCTTTTCTTCTTAAATCTTGCGTATGAGTTTGTTTATATATAAAAGCGCATTGATTCTAGTAAGAAGTTATATTTATTATACAGGTATATTTTAATGAATCGTTATCACATTTAATTACTAAAACAAAAATAGTTAGATGATTACAATTCCTTGGTTTGAATCTGTCTTTGAATATCTGGCTTTTGGGGTATTAGTCTTTGATAGCAAATTACAAATCTTATTTGCCAATAAGGAATGTAGAAAATATCTGAAATACAGTGCGAAAGAATTATTACATTTAAATATTCTTGATATTTCCCCTGCCAATGATATTACTTCAACAAATAAACTGATAAAGAATGTTAATATTGCTAAGAAGAATACATTCTCAATTAAAAAGAAGTTTATATTAAAGAACAAAAAAGAATTATGCTCCGATTTGAAAATAAATCCTATTATCGACAAAAAATCAAGGGAAAAGCTATTTGTTGCAATAATAATCCCTGTAAAAAAGACTAAAAGTACCTCTAAAAATAATGCTTCTGAAATTAACTATTTAAATATTTTATTGGAGAATAGTCCGGATCAAATTTATTTTAAGGATTTGCAAAGCCGATTCATAAGAGTAAGCAAAGCAATGTCTGATAAACACAGTATGCCGGAAGAAGATCTGATTGGAAAAACAGATTTTGACTTATTCGGTTTAGAACATGCTCAAAGTGCATTTAATGATGAACAAAATATTATTAAGACCGGTAAACGTATTGTAGGCAAAGAAGAAAGGGAGGATAGAAAAGACGGAGGAGTTACTTGGACCTCATCATCGAAATTGCCTTTATACGACAATAAAAATAATATTATTGGAACTTTTGGAATATCCAGAGATATTACTGATAAGAAAAGAATTGACCAGAGGCATGAAGCGATATTAAGGATTTCTGAATCTGTGTTTAATTCTTCAGATATGCATTCTATGTTTGCAATTATTCATCAGGTTTTAACTGCAATAATGGTGGTAGATAATATATTTTTTGCATTATATGATGAAAGCTCTAATCTGCTGACTTTTCCATATTATGTAGATCAGTACGATAACCCAAGGGAGGCATGTCAGCCTAAAAAAGGACTAACAGAATATGTACTCAGGAAAGGAGAAGCAGTTTTAATAAATATCGATAAATTTAAAATGTTGCAGGATACAGGCGAAGTAGATATAATAGGCACTCCAGCGAAAATATGGATGGGTGTCCCGTTAAAAATCGCAGGTAAAACCATAGGTGTAATTGTTCTGCAGGATTATAACAATTCAGAAACTTACAGCGAGCCCGAAATGCAATTTGTTTCTTTTATTGCAGAACAGATTGCGCTTGTTATTGAAAGGAAAAAAAATGCCGTAAAAATTGCAGAATATACAGAAGAACTGCAGCAACTGAATGCAACTAAAGATAAATTCTTTTCAATCATTGCTCATGATCTGAAGAATCCATTTATAACGATTATGGGTTTTGTGGAATTACTTATTTCCGATTTTGACACTCTTACTGATAGTGAAAAATTGGACTTCTTAAAAGAAATGAGAAGTGCTTCCGAAAATTCACATGCTCTTTTGCAAAACCTGTTACAATGGTCCAGATCACAAACAGGATTCATTGAATTTAATCCTCAAAAACTTAATGTTTTTGATATAGGCACTCAAAATATTGATTTAATGAACACATTTGCAAAGAGAAAAGGTATAGAACTTAGGATAAATATCCCGAAAGACCTGTTTATTTATGCAGATGCAGATATGCTTAATACAGTTATAAGAAATTTATTAAGTAATGCCATTAAATTTACACAGAGGAAAGGAGAGGTTATATTAGAATCAATCCGTAATAAAGATTTCATTGAAATCGCAATAATGGATAATGGCCGGGGAATGAATGAAAGTACAATTAACGAATTATTCAAATTGAATGTTAAACATACTTCCAGAGGTACGGAAAATGAATCAGGAAGCGGATTGGGCCTGCATCTTTGCAAAGAATTTGTGAACATAAATGGGGGACAAATCTGGGTTGAAAGTCTTCCCGGTCAGGGTAGCAAATTTACTTTTTCTATGCCCGCCTTTAAAAATTGATTTTTTAAAAACGCGTTTTTGTGTTTTTACTTGAAAAATGGCTATTGCCAAATATTCGATTTACTTTTGTTTGACATAGAATAATATTACAAGTAAGTTACATGTCAAATTTTTAGATTTGAATTATAATTTTTATTTTGGAGATTTTAATGAAGAAGTTATTATGTCTTATTATACCTGTTCTATTTTTGTATTCATGTACTTCACAGAAAGAAGTAGTTACAACTAATGAAAAAGTTCAGATTCCTGTTGTAACCGTTACAAAGAAATTATCTGTTGATATTGAAAAACAAGTTTCAATGGTAAATGTATCATTGCGCGGAGTAAGTGTTGTTGATTCACTTACTGCCTGGGCTAGTGGTGCTAAAGGTACGTTTCTTAAAACTACCGATGGTGGAGAAACCTGGGTAAGCGGAAAAGTTAAGGGATTTGAGGGCTTGGATTTTAGAGATATTGAAGCTTTTGATAAAAATACAGCAATTTTAATGAGTACCGATTGTCCCGCATATTTTTTTAAAACTACAGATGGTGGTAAATCCTGGAAAAAAAAATATAATAATAAAATGCTTGATATTTTCTTTGATGGATTGGCTTTCTGGGACGATAAGAATGGCATTGCTTTTAGTGATCCTATTGATGGTAAATTATATGTCGTAGCTACTAAAAACGGAGGTGAAAGTTGGGGAGAAATTCCAGAAATGAATATTCCTTCCGTAATGAAAAAAGAAGGAGCTTTTGCAGCCAGTGGTACTGCTATTGCTGTTTATGGCAAGGACCTTGTTTGGATTGGAACCGGCGGAGGCGAGAAAGCAAGAATTTTCAAATCTGAAGATGGGGGATGCAACTGGAGAGTTTCTGATGCTAAGATTAAAGCCGGCTCAGCTTCCCGGGGAGTTTTCTCGGTTTGTTTTAAAAATGAGTTAGATGGTGTTATTGTAGGTGGAGATTATAAAGATGATAAAGATAACACTTCTAATTGTGCCGTCACCGATGATGGCGGCCTATCATGGACTTTGATAGAGAAAGATCAGCCTTACGGCTTTAGATCTTGTGTAGCCTGGAATCAGGATTATAATATATTTATAGCTGTCGGTACTTCAGGGGCGGATTTTTCTGCTAACGATGGTAAAACATGGACTAACATTAACAGCCAGAATTACAATAGTATTTCTTTTGCAAAAAAAGGCGGTGTTGGTTACTTAGTGGGGGATAAAGGAGCAGTTGCTCGTGTTAAAATAAGTTATTCAAATTGATATCCTAGTATTACTTCAGGATTTTGGAGATTAAATGAATTCTATAAATAAAGAAAGTCTTTTTGCCGAAGAAGATATTCATTCTGTGAAAGAAAATGTCTTTAAAATGATTGAAGATGACTGGATGCTTATTACTGCCGGAACAGTGGATGATTATAATACTATGACAGCTAACTGGGGCGGCTTTGGGTTCCTGTGGCATAAAAACATTTGTTCCATCTATGTTCGGCCTACACGATATACTTACGAATTCACTGAAAAAAATGAGCTTTTTACTCTTTCATTTTTTGAGGATAAATATAGAGAACAATTGGAATTTTGCGGCGCATTCTCCGGACGAGATGTTAATAAAGCAGATAAATGCGGGTTTACACCGGTTGAATTATCAAACGGCATTTCTTTTGAACAGGCTAATCTTGTATTCGTATGTAAGAAAATATATTATCATGATATTGACCCCAAAAATTTCTTATCAGCCGGGATTGAAAAAAACTATCCGTTAAAGGATTATCATAGAATGTATCTTGGAGAGATAATAAAATTTTATAAAAAAATATTATGATTATTCAAAAAGATTTAGATAAAAAAGCCGTTCAAAAGAACGGCTTTTGTGTTTAGAACTTTACGTATTTATCTTTTTTAAGTTTGCAGACAGGGCAGTCGTCATGCGGTTCACCGATAACACTATGGCCGCAAACAGGGCATACATACACATTATCTTTAGCAATATCTTTTTTAGTATCTACCGCTTTTTTTGCATCATCATACATCACTTCATGAATTTTTTCTGCTTCAATTGCATATAATATGCTCTTTTCAGCTTCTTTTTCACCTTGAATTTTGGCTACAGCATCGTAGGCTGGGTACATTTCTTCAACTTCAAAATTTTCTCCGCCTTTAGCGCCTGCAAGATTAGTAGATGTATCATTTATTCCGCCTAATACTCTTAAATGATTTGTAGCGTGAACTTTTTCTGCATAGGCAATTGCGCGGAAAAGTCTTGCAACTTCAGGGAACCCTTCGCGTTCAGCTTTATCTGCAAAAATTGAATATTTCATATGAGCCTGGCTTTCACCTGCAAAGGCAGCATATAAATTTTGCTTTGTCATTTCTTTCATAATTACTCCTTATATGAGATTTGAATTTACAAAATCCCAATTGATTAATTTATCAATAAAAGTCGTTATATAATCCGGACGTCTGTTTTGGTAATCAAGATAATAAGCATGTTCCCATACATCAATTGTCAGCACAGCTTTAGCGCCCGTTGTCATTGGAAGGGCAGCATTTGAAGTCTTCATGATTTCAAGTTTACCATTTTTAATTACAAGCCAGGCCCACCCACTTCCGAATTGAGTGGTGGCAGCTGCTTTGAAATCCTCTTTGAATTTTTCAAAATTACCGAATTGTTCATTTATAAGTGAGGCAATTTTCCCGGTTGGAATTCCTCCGCCTTGAGGTTTAATGCAGTTCCAATAAAAACTATGGTTCCAGATTTGAGCAGCATTATTAAAAATACCGATTTTCGAATTATCATTTGCACTCTTCAGAATTATATTTTCCAAAGTTTCATTCTGAAGTTCGGTACCTTCAATAAGTTTGTTGCAATTAGCTACATAAGCAGCATGATGTTTTCCATAATGGAATTCAAGTGTTTTTTCACTAATGTAAGGTTCAAGAGAATTTTTTGAGAAGGGTAATTCGGGTTGAAGAATTGCCATAATGCCTCCATTTTTATTTGATAAAATTCAATAAATCTTTGCTAAACGCTATAAAAAAAGCCGCAAAGACGGCTTGACAATTTGTACACCCGTAGGGATTCGAACCCCAAACCTTCTGATCCGTAGTCAGATGCTCTATCCAATTGAGCTACGGGTGCATATTAAAATAATTACTACTTGAAACATTATTAAAAGAACTTTGTCCCCAAACCTCCCCGACCAAGTCGGGGTGCTCTATCCAATTGAGCTGCGGGTGCATATCTAAACAAGTAGTTAAAGAACTATTATCCAAATATATTTTTTATATCATTTATATCCAAATTGTTTTAGATAAAAGAGATAAAATAAGGTTTTCTGTGAAAAATCAAATATTTAAGACGGTTTTGATTAAAATTGCTTATCTGTTTACAATGCTTTCATACTAAAATATATTAGAATTTCATTGTTAGGATGACACTGATTTTAAAAGATATACTTAATATTTGAATTATATTTTCCCGCATAAGACATAATTAATTGTTATAATTAATACTTAAAATCGATTATATCTATAATGGAATAGGAGAAACCAATGAAGCTTAGAGGTATTAATAATTTATTGTTACTTATTTGTATTATTGCCTTATCATTTAGTAATATATTTGCTCAAGGCAGGATTGAAGATTACAAAAGAGCCGATACAGTAGACAGACTTAGAGATTTGGTTTACGGAACTACTGTGAGGCCGGCATGGAGTCCTGACAGTAAATTTCTTTACTATCAGACTCAGACTAAGCAGGGGAAAGAATATATACTTGCCGATTTAGAATCGAAAGTGAAATCACCTTTGTTTGATCAGAAGGTATTTGCAAAAAAACTTTCCGAGATAACCGGAACCGATTACATTCCGTTTAAGCTGCCAATTGAAAATGTTAGATTTAATAAAGCTAAAAACGAATTTGATTTTTCTATGAATAATATAAGATGGACATGCAGCTTAAAAGATTATTCATTAAAGAAGCAGGAACAGCCCCAACAAAGAAGGTTTAATGAAGGTTTTTGGGGAGATACTGATGATGAGCTTATAGGTAATCCGGTAAAAAGCCCTGACAGTAGTTGGGTGGCGTTTATTAAGAACTCTAATGTTTACATCCGTTCCGTAAAAGATAAAACTGAATACAAGCTAAGTTATGACGGCTCAACAGGCGATTACTATTCCTGCCATTTATACTGGTCACCTGATTCAAAGAAAATTGCCGTTAATAAAATGAGGCCCGCACCAAAGCACTATATTTATTTTGTGGAATCATCTCCTTCTGATCAGCTTCAGCCTAAGCTGCAAAAAAGAGAGTACCTTAAACCGGGGGATGAGCTTACTTTCAGAAGGCCGCAATTATTTGATATTACAACTAAAAAACAAATTCATGTAGACGAGTTGATTTTTGATAATCAATTTTCTATTTCTGATCCGGAGTGGCATAATGACAGCAGGGGATTTACTGTTGAATATAACCAACGCGGGCATCAACTTTATCGTGTAGATGAAATTAATTCTGTTACTGGAGACGTAAAACATATAATTGAAGAATCAAGTCCTACATTTGTTTGTTATACATATAATTACAGATATGATCTTAATGACGGGAAGGAAATAATCTGGAAATCAGAAAGAGATGGCTGGCAGCATTTGTATCTTTATGACGGCTTAACAGGCAAAGTTAAAAATCAAATAACAAAAGGGGAATGGGTTGTCCGTGAGGTAGTAAGTGTTGATGAGAAAAACAGGCAAATTATTTTTAAGGCCGGCGGTAAAAATCAGAATGAAGATCCATACCTTGTTCATTATTACCGTATAAACTTCGATGGTTCCGGTTTAACAGAACTGACAAGTGAAAATGCTAACCATGATGCCGTATTTTCTCCTGATTGGAATTATTTTGTAGATACTTATTCAAGAGTGGATATGCCTCCTGTTTCGGTTATTAAAAATTCTGAAGATGGTAAAATAGTAATGGAACTTGAAAAAGCCGATATTAAAGACTTAGTAAAAACCGGATGGCAAATGCCCGAAGTATTCAAATCAAAAGGAAGAGATGGAAAAACTGATATATGGGGAATTATTATAAGGCCTTCTAATTTTAATAAAAAGAAATCATATCACGTTCTGGAATATATCTATGCCGGACCTGGAGGTTTTTATACTCCAAAATCATTCGGTGCCTCTTTCAGATTGATCTCTTCTATGGCCGAATTAGGATTTATTGTTGTACAATGCGATGGTATGGGCACTGGAATGCGCTCAAGAGCTTTTCAGGATATAATATGGAAGAACCTTAAAGATGGCGGTTTTGAGGATAGAAAGTTATGGATAAAAGCTGCTGCTAAAAAGTATTCATATATGGATATTTCTAAAGTCGGTATTTATGGCGGTTCTGCAGGGGGACAGATTTCAACAACAGCTGTACTATTGCATCCAGATTTCTATAAAGTTGCTGTATCAACTTGCGGATGCCACGATAACAGAATGGATAAAATTTGGTGGAATGAATTGTGGATGGGTTATCCTATTGGACCCCAATATGAAGAAAGTTCTAATGTTGTAAATGCTCATTTGTTAAAGGGAGACCTAATGATTATGGTTGGTGAATTGGATGATAATGTTGATCCTGCTTCCACAATGCAATTAGTTAATGCATTAATCAAGGCAAAAAAGAATTTTGAACTTGTTGTTATTCCCGGTGCGGGACATGCACATGATCTGCCGTTTGAAAACAAGAAGAGGGAAGATTTCTTTGTTCAGCACATCCTTGGTATTATGCCTCCCGATTGGAACTCAGAGCAATAATTATTAAATGTTTTATACTTGAAATAGAAAAAGCCGTCTCTAAAGTATTTTTAAAGACGGCTTTATTTAAATATTTATATTATTGCTTCTGTTGAGTTTCCATTGGCAGTTCAAATCCAAATGTTGAACCGGCTCCAACCTTACTATGAACCCATACTTTACCATTGTGTTCTACTATAATTCTTTTTACAATCCATAAACCGAGTCCGGAACTCTGTTCAACACCTGTTGGAGTAGGAGACAATACAGCACCTTTCTGAAATGCTCTTTTAAGGTCTTCTTCAGGAATTCCCACGCCATTATCCTGCACTTCCACAGTAAGTAATTTATTTTTAACAAATGTGCGTATTTCAACTGTCGTTTCAGGGGGGCCATATTTAATTGCATTATTCACAAGGTTTTCTATCACTTCACTTATTTTCACCTGATCTATTTGTACATCAGGCAGCCCTGTTGAAACTTTATTTATCAATTTAATAGATTTTGCTTTTGCATAAGACATATTTTGATTGCAAATCTCGTCAATAATTTTTTTAATAGATACGGAAGAAAATTTTAATGCAGGTTCAGGCCTTTCCTGAGCTATAATTGTACACATAGATTGTGTAAGCTTTACAATATTTTCAGAACTTGCCATTAACGAATCCATTATCTGGTGCTGTTCTGATGCATTTAAATCATATGAGTTTAATAATTCAATATATCCTCTAATTGCAGATATAGGGTTTTTGATATCGTGAATTGCCATTGCGAACAATTCTTCCTTTTGCGTTTGCAGCATTTCAAGCTGCCTTTTACTTTCCGTTAATTTTACTTTTTGATCTAGTAAACTTACATTCACCCCTTCAAGGTTTTTAATACTAGCCTCTAATTCTGCTTTTTGCTTTTTCAAATACTCGTTATATTCAATCAATTCCTTGATGTCATCTTTTAATCTTCTGTTTAAATGTACCTGTTCATTGTACTCTTCACTTAATCGTTTTAACTCTGAACCCGATTTATCTTCTTCTTTTTTAGTTTTTGGTGTCCCTGATTTCCTGAAGATTACAAAAATGAATTGGATTATGCATAATGAAATAAGAGAATAAACTAATATAGGATTGGATAAAATATTTTGTCCCTTAACCGTGCTGGTTTGATTAACTGCATCCTCGGCTTTGTTTTGTGTTTTCGAAATAGTAAATGATAAAATAAAGGGAATAGATTCAATGCCTTCAGAAGTATAAACCTGGGCTTTCAAAATATGTACCCCTTCAACAAGATCTTTAAATGAAATATAATTATCAAGGGAGCCGGCTTCAACAATATTGTTGTCCATGAATATTCTGTAAAATACTTTTTCCTTTAAAGCAGGGGAATAATCAAAAGAGAAGAGAATAGCCTCCCCTAATTGAAAATTAAGTTTTGACCAGGAGCTGTCACTTATTTGTTTATTGCCTTCCTGTACTGAAATCAGTTTTATAGAAAGGTTTGCTTCTTTCTGCTCTGCCTTATTAATAGAAGTTGATATTAAAAAACAGATTAGTAAAAACATGAATTTTATACTAAATGGATTTTTGAACATACGGGTGCCTAATATTATACTTTTATACTTCATTATCGTTAAAATTCGCAAAAATTCAAGAGAAAAAGGGCAGTTGGGTGATTTTTCGTTTAATTACCAGCCTAAACATACACTTATATCATATTTCAAGTATTACCAAATAATTATTAAGAAAATGTTTGAAAAATCGCTCATTTTATATATAATACATACGTCAAAAATAAGTTTTATGATACAAGTAAAAGAAAATAAGTACTATCCTCAAAAATCCAACCTCCTTTTATTAAGGCACTGCCCAGACCATTAATATCCTGCTTTTTTTTTATCTTTAAGCTACAAAAATAAATTTAAGGATAAAGCTATGTGCGGTATAGTAGGTTATATCGGAAATAAGAATTGTGTACCAATTCTTTTAGAAGGTTTAAAAAGATTAGAATATCGTGGTTATGATTCAGCCGGAGTTGGTTTTTTAACGAACGGTGAATCCAAAATAATAAAATCTCCCGGCAAAGTGTCTTTACTTGAATCAAAGATTGACGCGCAGTCAATAATTTCTAATATTGGAATTGGACATACCAGATGGGCAACACATGGAGAACCTAATGAAATAAATGCTCACCCTCACTCTAATAAAGATAACGATCTGATACTTATTCATAATGGTATCATAGAAAACTATGCCGTGTTAAAGAAAAGTTTAGCTCAGAATGGTTATGAGTTTTATAGTGAAACAGATACAGAAGTACTTGTAAAATTAATTGATTATTATCTTAAGAAGGGATTTGACTTATTCCAGTCAGTGCGTTATGCGCTTATAGAAGTTGAAGGTACTTATGGTATTGCAGTTTTATATGCAAAAGAACCGGATAAAATTGTTGTGGCTAAAAAAGGTTCACCGCTTGTAATAGGGATAGGTGATGATGAGAATTTTGTAGCTTCCGATGTAAACGCACTTATTGCACATACAAGTCAGGTTGTATATTTAGAAGACGAAGAAATAGTTGTACTTTATAAAGATCACTTTACAGCCAAGAATATTAAAGATGAAAAGATCATCAAAGAGATTACAGCAATAAAAATGTCTCTTGAAGCAATAAGCAAAGGCGGATATCAGCACTTCATGCTGAAAGAAATCATGGAACAGCCGGATTCTGTGAAAAACTCAATGCGCGGCAGATTGATATTCGATGAAGGAATTTCTAAACTTGGCGGCCTTGAAGGTTTTGAAGAAAGGCTTGTAAACTCCAAGAGAATAATTCTTACGGCATGCGGTACTTCCTGGCATGCAGCTTTAGTTGGCGAATATATGCTTGAGCAATTTGCCGGTATTCCTGTTGAAGTTGAATACGCATCTGAATTTCGTTACAGAAATCCGATTATTTCCAAAGACGATACTATTATATTCATTTCACAAAGCGGTGAAACTCAGGATTCCTTAGCTGCTCTTAAAGAAGCTAAAAGAAAAGGGGCATTATGCCTTGGCGTAGTGAATGTAGTTGGCAGTTCTATTGCAAGAGAAACTCATGCAGGCATTTATACCCACGCAGGCCCGGAAATCGGAGTCGCTTCTACCAAGGCATTTACTTCACAGCTTACAGTTCTTGCCCTTATCACCTTATTTATTGCAAGAAGGAAAAATTTAAGTCTTATTGACGGACAAAATATAATTAATTCACTAATTCAATTGCCTGATCAGATTCAGCAAATCCTAAACATGGATGCTCATATAGCAAGAATTGCAGAATCATTTCAATTTGCCAAAAACTTTTTATATCTGGGGCGCGGTTACAATTTCCCCGCCGCTCTTGAAGGTGCCTTAAAACTTAAAGAAATATCATATATACACGCTGAAGGTTATCCGGCTGCAGAAATGAAGCATGGGCCTATTGCACTTATCGATGAAAATATGCCGGTTGTATTTATTGCACCGAAAGATTCTGTTTATGATAAAGTAATCAGTAACGTTATTGAAGTGAAAGCAAGAAAAGGGAAGATTATTGCTATTGCTTCTATAAATGATAATGAAATTGATAAATTAGTTGACTACTCAATTAAAGTCCCGGATACTATTAGAATGTTAATGCCGATATTAACTACAATTCCTCTTCAGTTGTTGGCATACCATATTGCAGTAAGGAAAGGTTTGAATGTTGATCAGCCGAGAAATTTAGCTAAAAGTGTAACAGTAGAATAAACCAAAAAGGAGTATTAACTCATCATGAAACGTAAAAATGTATTAATTATGGGCGCTGCAGGGCGCGATTTTCACAATTTCAATGTATTTTTCAGAGATAAAGAAGAGTATAATGTTGTTGCATTTACTGCAACACAAATCCCTAATATTGAAGGCAGGATTTATCCTTCTCAGTTAGCCGGTAAATTATATCCTAAAGGAATTAAAATTTATGAAGAAGCTCAGCTCTTAAATTTAATTAAGAAATTAGAAGTTGAAGAAGTAGTTTTTTCTTATTCAGATCTCCCGTTTAATTATGTAATGACAAAAGCTTCTATTGTTAATGCCGCAGGTATTTCGTTCAGATTATTAGGTGCCGAAGAAACAATGATTAAAAGCACTAAACCGGTTGTTGCTGTTTTAGCAGTAAGAACAGGTTGTGGTAAATCACAGACTTCAAGAAAAGTAGTTGAACTTTTAAGGGCTGCCGGAAAGAAAGTAGTTGCTATTCGTCATCCAATGCCTTATGGCGATTTAGTTAAACAGAAAGTACAGCGTTTTGCTGCATTAAGTGATTTAAAGAAACATAAATGTACAATTGAAGAAATTGAAGAATATGAACCGCATATTGCTCTCGGCGGTGTGATTTATTCCGGCGTTGATTATGAAGCAATATTAAGAGAAGCTGAAAAAGAAGCCGATGTTATTCTTTGGGACGGCGGAAACAACGACTGTTCTTTCTACAAAGCTGATGTTACTTTTACAGTTGTAGATCCTCACAGACCGGGACACGAATTAACTTATTACCCGGGCAATACCTGCCTTAGAATGGCGGATGCTGTTGTTGTCAATAAAATTGATACTGCTGATAATAATAATATTTTAACAGTTATCAATAACTCAAGAGCAGTTAATCCAAATGCTGTAATTATTGAAGCTGCATCACCGTTATTTGTTGATAAACCTGAATTAATTAAAGGTAAAAGAGTATTAGTTGTTGAAGATGGTCCAACCCTCACACATGGCGAAATGCGTTATGGTGCCGGTACGGTTGCGGCTCAGAAAATGGGTGCTTCTGAAATTGTAGACCCTCGTCCATTTACTGTTAAATCAATCTCTGATACTTACAAAAAATATCCTAATATTGGTATTTTATTACCTGCAATGGGATATGGCGATCAGCAAGTAAAAGATCTGGAAAAAACTATTAATAACACTGATTGCGATTCAGTTGTTATCGGTACCCCAATAGATCTAGGCAGAATTCTAAAGATTAATAAGCCTTCTACAAGAGTAATGTACGAATTACAGGAAATTGGACAAAATACCGTAGAATCAGTTTTAAAAGCTAAAGGAATTTTATGAAAAAACTTGCCGTAGTTGCTCTTGGCGGTAATGCACTCTTAAGAGGCAATCAAGTAGGAACAATTGAAGAGCAAGAACAGAATGCTTTAGATACATGTAAGAGTTTATTGAAATTAATTGAAGAAGGGTATGAAATTGTTATTACTCACGGCAACGGTCCTCAAGTAGGGAACATTTTACTTAGAACCGAAGCGGGATATGACAAATTTAAAATTCCCAAAATGCCCATTGATATTTGTGTAGCCGATTCCCAGGGTGGGATCGGCTACATGATTGAAAGGCAGTTTGATAATGTCCTTTCTGAAATTAATGTAAAAAAGAATATTATTACTCTTGTAACAATGGTTTTAGTTGACAAAAAAGATCCTGCATTTGATAACCCTTCAAAACCGGTTGGACAATTTTATATAAAGGAAGAAGCCGATTTATTAGCAAAGACAAATAATTGGATTTTTAAAGAAGATCCTCGCAAAAGAGGTTGGAGAAGAGTAGTTGCTTCACCGAAACCGCTAAATATTTTCAATCATGATGTAATAAAGGACCTTTTGGAAAAAGGTAATATCGTTATAGCATCTGGCGGAGGCGGTATCCCTGTTTTTAAACATGATAATAATTATCTCGAAGCTATTGAAGCTGTAATCGATAAAGATCTTGCCGCTGCATTGCTTGCTGCTCAGATTGGAGCAGATGCATTTTTTATTCTTACAGATGTTTCTAATGTTTATATTAATTTCAACAAACCTAATCAGCAGAAATTAGAAGTAATTACAGTTAATGATGCAAAGAAATATTATGAAGCAGGGGAATTTGCAGCCGGTAGTATGGGGCCTAAAATTCTTGCTGCGATTAATTTTGTTGAAAATGGAGGCAAGGAAACAATTATTACCGATGCAACGCAGCTTTCCGACCTTAATAGCGGAACGAGAATAGTAAGAGAATAAGTTCATTAAGTTTGTAAAGTTTGTAAAGTTTGTAAAGTTTGTAAAGTTTGTAAAGAAAAAATATTTAATTAGATCCTTTATATGAAATTTGAAAGATTTGAAGAAATTATTGCATGGCAAAAAGCCAAAATCCTTACTAATGCAATTTATAAAGATTTTAATGATTTAAAGGATTTATCTTTCAAAGATCAGATTAGAAGAGCTTCAGTTTCAATTATGAATAATATTGCTGAAGGTTTTGAACGTAGTTCAAACAATGAATTTAAACACTTTCTTTTTATTGCAAAGGGAAGTAATTCTGAAGTTAAATCAATGTTGTATTTAAGTAAAGATTTATCTTATATTTCAAACGAAAATTTCGAAATATTATTTAATTTAAGTGAAGAAATCTCTAAAATTATATCAGGCTTAATAATAACTTTATGAACCCCATTAACTTTATAAACTTTATAAACTTTAAGAACTTTAAGAACTTTACCAACTTTATAAACTAAAAGATTGAGGTATAAACGTGTCATTTAATTTAAGAAACAGACATTTTTTAAAAGAACTGGATTTTACACCGCAGGAAATGAAATTTTTACTTGATTTATCAAAGCAGTTAAAAATTGCTAAATATACGGGTACAGAGCAGCAAAGATTAAAAGGTAAAAATATTGTACTGCTTTTTGCTAAGGATTCAACCAGAACAAGATGTGCATTTGAAACTGCCGCGTATGATCAAGGAGCAAATGTAACATATATTGGCCCCTCAGGGTCGCAAATGGGTAAAAAAGAATCCATGAAGGATACTGCAAGAGTTCTTGGAAGAATGTACGATGCAATTGAATATAGAGGGTTCGGACAGGAAATAGTTGAAGAACTGGCTAAATATGCCGGTGTACCGGTTTGGAATGGATTGACTAATGAATTCCATCCTACACAGATTCTGGCTGATTTCCTTACTATGATGGAAAATTCTGATAAACCCCTAAATAAAGTTTCATTTGCCTTTCTTGGCGATGCCAGAAATAATATGGGTAATTCTTTGATGGTTGGTGCTGCTAAAATGGGTATGGACTTCAGAGCCGTGGCTCCTAAGCAATTTTGGCCAAGTGAAACACTTGTTGCAACAGCTAAAGAAATAGCCAAAGAAACGGGTGCTTCCATTACTTTAACTGATGATCCAGTGACAGGTGTTAAAGGTGTTGATTTCTTATACACCGATGTTTGGGTTTCAATGGGAGAGCCTGAAGAAGAATGGGCTAAAAGGATTAAAATTATGAATCCTTATCAAGTAAATATGGAAATGGTAAAAAATACAGGTAATCCTAAAGTTAAATTCTTACATTGCCTTCCTGCTTTCCATAACAGGGAAACTGCTATTGGGGAAGACATTTATAAAAAATTCGGGCTTGAATCTATGGAAGTCACTGAAGAAGTATTTGAATCTGAATATTCGATCGTATGGGACGAAGCCGAAAACAGGCTCCATACAATTAAAGCGGTTATGGTAGCTACATTAGGAAATTAGTGAATTTTTAGGGCAGGTGGTATTATCACTTGCTTAATAAAAATATATATTTGCCAAAAAATCATTTTGCAGAAAATAAAAAAATATATAAATTTACAGACATATTTTTTGAGGGCAGGTAGCTCAGTCGGTAGAGCAAAGGACTGAAAATCCTTGTGTCGGCGGTTCAATTCCGTCCCTGCCCACTTTTTAGTGCGACTTACCGAGTCGCACATTTTGTTTTAAAGAAATACATGAAATATATTTAATACGAATGTATAGGTGGCCATATGAAAAAATTATTTCTACTGATTTTATTCCCTTTTATTTTAACCTATTCTCAAATTTCAATTGATACAGGAAAAGCTGTTACACAGAATTTCAACAGTTTAGGAACTTCTGCCACTGCAACTTTACCTTCCAACTGGAAAGTAGATAAAAATACCAGCATTAGATTTGTAGGTACATATTCCGGGGCAGGTACTACTACTAATCAAATTGGAGGTATAAGTTTAAGTTCATCAGCAACGAATGGAATTTATAACTTTGGCCTGGGAGATCCGGCAAGTGCTACGGACAGGGCAATAGGGGGGCTTTCATCCAGCTCTGCTTCAAAGAGTGTTAATGTTTATGCATATTTTCAAAATACAGGCCAATCGACAATAAAAAGAGTGGATATTTCTTACGATGTATTACGTTTTAGAAATGGATTAAATAGTTCGGGATTCACTATCCAGCTCTACTACTCTCTTGATGGTTCTACATGGACATCGGCCGGCACAAATTTTACATCCAGCTTTTCTGCAAATTTAGATAATTCCGGTGGTACTACTGTCCCTATTGAAACTAAAAATGTAATCAATCAAACGATTTCAGGATTGACTCTTGCACCCGGAGGAAATTTCTACCTGGCATGGAATTATTCTGTTACTTCAGGAGCAACTACCAGCAATGCACAGGCTCTGGGTATTGACAATTTTGTTATGAATAATATATTAGCAGGGGATTTAGCGCCTATTCCTTCAGCCCCGGTTGCTAATAATGCATTGAAGGTTTCAGCAACTGGTTTCACGGCTAATTGGAATGCAACAGAAGGGGCCTTAGGATATTATTTTGATCTTAGTACTTCATCTCTTTTCGATTCATTTGTTGATGGTTTTGATAATAAAAACGTTGGAAATGTTACATCCTCTACAATTTCAAACTTGAACCCATCTACTACTTATTATTATCGAGTTAGGGCTTTTAACATTTCGGGAGTAAGTGATAACTCCAATACAATTACTACTGTTACTCCCGAGATAATTACTAAAGTCCAATTTAACAAAATTGCTTCAGCTGCTCCTAAATCAGATGGTAAATTTAATCTAGTTCTTAAGATTAGTAATCCTGCTCCACGTAGTTCAACTGAATGCACTGTTACATATTTTGCTGATTCAAGTTCTGCATCGGCGTCTTATATAAATAATTTTTCAAGTCAAGTAGTTACTTTTCCTGCCGGAAGTTCTGATTCGCAATTTGTTATGATTAATTTAAACAATAATGGAATTTCAGAAAGATCGAAAAAAGCATACTTCAGAATTACAAGTGTTTCAGGCGGCCTTAATGCAGTTGTAGGTACACAGCCTAATTTCTATCTTACAATTATGAGCGGTATTGACAGTAGTTATTACAGCTCAATATCATCTACTTTGAAAGGAGATGATTTAAAAACTGCACTACATAATCTCATAAAAAACCAAATTAAATATCCATATACAGACTCAGGGACAGATATTTGGGATATTCTTTCCGATACTGATGAAGACAGTAATGACCCGTCTAAAATTATAGGTATTTATTCCGGAATTTCTGAATTAAAATCAAATCATGATATGTGGAACAGGGAACATGTATGGTCTAAATCACATGGTAATTTTGGTACAGATATAGGTCCCGGTACTGATGCACATCATTTACGTGCAGAGGTTGCGAGTGTAAATACATTAAAAAATAATCTGGATTTTGATAATGGGGGTAATCCAATTGCTATTGCACCAGGCTGCTTTTATGATTTAGATTCATGGGAACCAAGAGATGCGGTTAAAGGAGATGTTGCAAGGATGATCTTTTATATGGCTACACGCTACCAGGGTGACGCAGGTGAGCCTACATTGACAGTTGTAGACTATATTCCAAGTTCTCCAAGTAATCAGCCTTTATACGGGAAATTATCTACACTGTTAAAATGGAATCTTCAGGATCCTCCGGATGCTTATGAAATTAACAGAAATAATAACATATATTATTATCAGCATAACAGAAATCCATTTATTGACCATTATGAATGGGTTACATCAATTTGGGGCAGTCCGGTAGGGTTATCTGATAAAAACAACAATATTTTACCGAATGAATATAAATTATTACAGAATTATCCTAATCCATTTAATCCAAGCACTAATATTAATTATTATTTACCTGCTGCCAGTTATGTCTCCTTGTCTATATATAATACATTGGGGCAAAAAGTGGCTGTTCTATTTGAAGGGACACAAAGTGCAGGTTATCATTTTGCAAAATGGAATGCAGGCAATTTCGCATCCGGTATTTACTTCCTGACAATAGATGCAGTATCTAACGGGAACCAGCCCTTCCATGCTGTTAAAAAGATGATGCTGTTAAAATAATTTATTAATCTGATAATTTTACCAATATGTACCGGATTAAATCCGGTACATATTTAATAGAAATAATGGAGTAAATATGATTCGGGTATTAGTTTTATATCAAAGACAGGAGGGTAAAAAATTTGATCTTGAGTATTATAAAAATTTTCATCTTCCTTTAGTTAAAGACAGGCTTTCTCCAGTAAAAATGGAAATTGATTTAGGTACGACAGTAATGGGTAAAGATTCTCCATATATTGCGATTACATATATGTATTTTGATTCAGTTCAACAACTGGCTGCAAAATATTTCTTTGCTTCCGCTGAACTTAATGAAGATGTAGAGAAATTTACGGATACAAAATTGGTTTTTCAGATAAGTGAAATAGTTGAAATGTAAGAAGAATAGTGCGGTTTTAAGTTTTAATAATCCGCACTATTTTGAGTTACCTTTATTGAGAAATTTGTTCTTTCGGAGCAGGGACAGGTATCAGCTGAACTTCCAATATATCAGGATAAAGTCTATTTAATGAACCTGTTAAATAATCAATTGCCATTCCCGGTATAAATCCGTTTAAGATATTTAACCAAATCCATCCGGATAATTTAGTTGTTACCTGAATTTCATATAACTGATATCCTTCCAATTCAAACTTGATTGTGTGGTCTTTTTTCCTTTCGATATTTACTATTTGTGGCGTTACACCGAATTTTTTATTGTCAATTGTAATTTTTGCATTTGGAGGATTGGACTTTATTTCAACTTCCTGAGTTGTGGTATTCAGTATTGTTGCACATCCGGAAACTAAGAGAGTAAGTGCGAATGTTAATGTAAATTTAAAAATCTTTGCCATCTTCAAACCTGCTTAGAATTATATTAATAGAATCGAAAAATTTTTAATATATTTTAGTGAGTCGTTTATAAATTCGTATTTAATCTCTTTTTTAAGAATTCCCTTTGAAGCTGCCATATTATAAGATATTTAAATTTAAAAATAAATTGTTACAATATGCATAAAATGAGCTGTTTTTTGTATAAATAGTCATTTTAAGGGAAGTAATCTTCATTATATTTCCAATTTATTCTTATTTTAATGGGCAAAATTTATTATTTTAATAAATTCACTCATTTCAAGGTTTATTATTCAATAAAATAGAGAGAGTATGGATCCAAAAGTCATTTTACAGACAAATTTTGAAGATTTAAAACTCTTTAAAAGAGGTAAAGTCAGGGATATGTATGACCTTGGAGATTATTATCTTATGGTCTCTTCAGACAGGCTTTCAGCCTTCGATGTAATAATGAATGAAGGAATACCACTAAAAGGAAGAATACTAACTAAAATCTCTGAATTCTGGTTTGATTATGTAAAAGATATTATTGATAATCATGTTGTTACAACGAATTTGAGAAAATACCCGGAAGAATGCCTTAAATATAAAGACATTCTGGATGGTAGATCAATGCTTGTAAAAAAAGCAGAACTGATTCCGCTTGAATGTATTGTTAGAGGATATATTACTGGTTCCGGATTAAAGGATTATAACAAAACCGGAATGATATGCGGAATAAAACTGCCTAAAGGCTTAATTGAATCAGAAAAACTTCCTGAGCCAATTTTTACTCCTTCTACCAAAGCTGAAATTGGGGATCATGATGAAAATATAGATGAAAGTAAAGCAATAAATATTGTTGGTAAAGAAACTTTTGAATCCTTAAAGATTGCAGCACTAACTATATATAAAAAGGCTTCTGATTTTGCCCTGCAGAAAGGAATTATTATTGCCGACACTAAAATGGAGTTTGGATTTTTTGACGGAAAAATTATTTTGATTGATGAATTACTAACTCCTGATTCATCACGTTTCTGGCCGCTTGAAGGATATGAAAAAGGTAAATCACAAAATAGTTTCGATAAACAATTTGTGCGCGATTATCTTTTGGATATTAATTTTAATAAAAAGCCGCCGGTACCTAAACTTCCTGATTATGTAATTAAGAAAACAACGGAAAAATATTGTGATGCTTATTTTAAATTGACCGGAAAAGAAATTAACTAATGCAGCCGAAGAAAATTAATAGAGAAAAAGATAATTTGGAAATAATTTGGGACGATGGCGAAGAAACCTCCGTTAAATTTGTAAATCTAAGAAATAATTGCCCATGTGCAATATGTATGGAAAATAAAAGTAAAAAAGGGAAAAATTATATTCCGTTGTATCAGCAGAATGAATTGACAATAGCCAAACTTGACATTATTGGTAACTATGCATTGGGAGTAACCTGGAAAGACGGCCATAATACCGGCATTTATGATTTCAGTTACCTTAGACAATTAACTTCAAATAAAGAGAAAGTTTAGTATGATATATCCTAATCAGTTGACAGTTTTAAGAATAATTCTTACTCCGGTTTTCCTTTTTCTTTTTCTGTCCGATAATCCTCTGCTTAAACAAATCTCTATTGTTATTTATCTTATTGCAGCTATAACCGACTGGTATGACGGCTGGCTGGCAAGAAAATTCAATTATATTACCGAATGGGGCAAGTTTCTGGACCCTTTGGCCGATAAAATACTAACTTCCGGTGCATTTATAGCTTTCGTTGTGCTTCACGTACTAGATTTATGGATGGTTATTGTAATAATAATCCGTGATTTTTTAATTACAGGGTTGCGCATTCTTGCAGATTATAAGAAAATGAGGTTTACTACAAGCCGTGTTGCACAACTGAAAACCTTTATGCAGATGGCTTTCATTTATTATTTGCTTTTATTTTCAGTGCTTAAAACAATTGATGCTCTCAATAAAAATTACGAATCTTTTTTTAACAGCGCATTAAACCCGCAATTAATTTGGTGGATAATGTTTGTTATTACTTTATTTACTCTTATTACAGGAATTACATATTTATTTGCTAATCGTAAACTAATTATTAAGTTAATAAAATTTGAAAATTAATTTCTTAGAAAAACTTATAGGCTCCGGTTTTTATACCGGGTATATTAAATATGCAAGCGGAACGTTTGGAAGCATTGCAGCACTTTTAATTTACCTTATACCGGGTTTTGAGAGCCCTGTAATTTTATCAACTGCTATTGCCCTGTTTATGATAATAGGCATTGATATCGGTGATAAATTCGAAGAAATATATGGCAAAGATCCTAAAGAGTGTACCGTAGATGAAGTTGTTGGAATGTGGATTAGCCTTATCCTGATACCTAAAAAAATATGGGCGCTGGCTATTTCATTTATTATTTGGCGTGCACTTGATATTATTAAACCTTACCCCTTTAATCAACTTGAAAAAATTAAAGGAGGCTGGGGTATTATGATGGATGATGTAGCGCTTGGATTTGTTGCATTTATTCTAAACCATCTTTTACTAAATCTTTTGAAGAATGTATTATGAAAGCTTATGTAATTTCTATTGGCGATGAAATACTTATTGGGCAGATTGTAAATACTAATGCTGCTTATATCGGTCAAAAATTGACACAAAATCAAATAAATGTCTCAAAAATAAGTTGTGTTGGAGATGAAGAAAAAGTTATTCTGGATGAATTTAAGAATGCTTTTGCTGCAAGTGATTTAATTATTGTAACCGGAGGTTTAGGTCCGACTCATGATGATATTACGAGAAAGTGTGTCGCTGACTTCTTTGAATCTGAACTTGAAATGAATGATTCCGTTCTTGCTGATGTAAAATTATTTTTTGAAAAAAGAAATAGGGCAGTTACAAAGATAAATGAGGAACAGGCATTAGTACCTAAAATTGCTAAACCGATTAGAAATGTGAGGGGAACGGCTCCCGGATTCTGGATTGAAAAGGATGGTAAAATATTTATTGCTATGCCCGGAGTCCCTTTTGAAATGAAAGGCATGATGGAAGATTATATCATGCCAAAGCTTAATGAATTACTGCCTCATAGAAATATTTATTACTCTATGAAAACTTTACTTACTACTGGTATACCCGAATCAACTCTTTATGAAAAATTGATTGAATGTGAAAATATTTTTGATGAAGCTAAAATAGCATTTTTACCCAATCAGTTTGGTACAAAGGTTAGAATTACAACTTCGGCAATTAATGAAGAGGAAAGTAAAAATAAACTTACAGCCGTTGAACAAAGAATAAGATCTGTAGCTGGAAAATATATCTATGGAAAAGATGAAGAATTGATTGAGGAAATTGTAGGCAAATTATTAATAGAAAGAGGGTTAAGAATTTCGATTGCTGAATCCTGTACCGGCGGATATATTTCAAGCAGGATAACGAATGTAAGCGGAAGCAGCAACTATTTTGAACGCGGTTTAATAACATATTCCAATGCGTCCAAAGTTGAATTATTACATGTCAATGAAGATATGATCAATCAACATGGAGCAGTAAGCCTTCCGGTTGTCCTTCAGATGGCACAGGGGGTTAAAGCTATGAGCGGAACTGATTTTGGGCTTGCTATTACAGGCATATTGGGGCCTTTAGGGGCAACCGCTGCTAAACCGGTAGGATTGGTGTTTATCGGCATATGTGATGAAAAAAGCTGTACCGGAAGACAATTTAATTTTGGCGATGACAGGCTGCTAAATAAGGACAGGGCTTCGCAGGCTGCTTTAGAAATGATTAGAAGAAGATTATTAGGTATTAGTTATGACCAATAGGCTTTTTATTGCTCTGGAAATTCCTGATTTTGCTTTGGATAAAGTTATATCTATCCGGGATTCAGTTTATGAATCAAACAGGCCTGTTTTTTGGGAACCGAAAAACAAATTGCATGTCACATTAAAATTTCTTGGTGATACAGATACATCACATATTGAATCAATTATTTCTATTATGGAAGATATTTCAAAGAAATATTCTTTAATTGAAGCGGAATTTTATAAATTCGGGTTGTTTTACCGAAACAGGCAGCCTGTTATTTTGTGGCTTGGGATTAAAAAAAATCTTGCTTTGCAGGAATTATTTTTAGAACTTGATAACAGGATTTCTCTACTTGGGTTTAGGAAAGATGATAGAGAATTTACACCGCATCTTACAATTGTAAGATTAAAAGGAAGAGAAGACTTAAAGAAAATATATAAATTTATTAAATGTCCTGATCTGGCGCTGAAATTCAACTTTTGTAAATTTACATTATTCCAAAGTATACTTAAGCCTACCGGATCAGAATATGAAGAAATTAAAAGTTTTTTATTAAAATAAATTATTGGAGCAAAAATGGCAGACGATAAAGAAACCAAGATGAAAATATTGGAAGACACTATCTCTAGTATAGAAAAAACTTACGGCAAAGGATCCATAATGAAATTAGGCGATGGAGTTGTTGCCAAAGTTGAGTCAATCTCCACAGGATCAATTTCATTGGACGCTGCATTAGGTATTGGCGGAATTCCCCGCGGCAGAATTACAGAAATTTACGGCCCTGAATCTTCAGGTAAAACCACTTTGTGTCTTCATATCATTGCAGAAGCTCAAAAAGCAGGTGGTTTGGCAGCATTTATTGATGCCGAACATGCACTGGATATAAATTATGCAAAAAGATTAAAGGTGGATATAAACAATCTGCTTATTTCACAACCTGATTACGGAGAACAAGCTCTTGAAATTGTGGACACACTTGTGCGCAGCAATGCCCTGGATGTCATAGTAATTGACTCGGTTGCCGCTTTAGTGCCAAGAAGTGAAATAGAAGGCGAAATGGGGGATCCTCAGATGGCTATGCAGGCAAGATTAATGTCTCAGGCTTTAAGAAAGATTACCGGTGCTATTAACCGTTCAAAAACCTCAGTTATTTTCACAAACCAGTTAAGAAGTAAAATTGGTGTTATGTTCGGAAATCCTGAAACAACAACCGGCGGTAATGCACTTAAGTTTTATGCTTCTGTACGCCTGGATATAAGAAGAATTGCCGCATTAAAAGATGGACAAAATGTAATCGGTAATAGAACTAAAGTTAAAGTTGTTAAAAGCAAAGTTGCTCCTCCATTTAAAGAAGTTGAATTTGATATTCTCTATAACGAAGGTATTAGCAGAATTGGCGATTTAATTGATATTGGCGTTGAAGCTAATATAATTAAAAAGGGCGGTTCATGGTTTACTTATGGAGAAGACAGATTCCAGGGAAGAGAACAATTAAAACAAAAGCTTTCTGAAGATACTGTAATGTTAGGTAAATTAAATATTGAAGTAAGGACACTCTTAGGATTAGATATTGAAGAGAAACCGGAAAAAGCTGTAAAACAGGAAGCAGGCGAAACTAAAAAAAAAAAGTAAATGAAAATCAGCCGGCTCTTTTTAAAGCGCAATAAAGTTGATATTATATTTGAAGAAGAAGAAAACCTGGTTTTAAGGTATGATACTGTCCTTAAATTCGGATTAAAGAAGAATGTTGATATTGACGAAAAATTCAGAGCCTTATTACTCTCTGAAGACGAAAAATTCCAGATAAAGGAGCTTTCTTTCAGGTTCCTAAGCAATAGGATGCATTCTGTTGCTGAACTTAAAAAAAAGCTTCTTTTTAAAAAATTCTCAGCAGAAAACATAGATTTGGTTCTCTCAGATTTGTCCGAACTGAATCACTTAAATGATTCTAAGTTTGCTGAAACATTTGCACATGAAAAGATTCAATATAAAAAATTCGGACTGATGAAAGTTAAAGCCGAACTTATTAGAAAAGGCATCAGCAAGGATATTATTGAGTCAACACTCGAAAAATTTACAGACCAGGAAAATTTCACAGCCAATGCACTGCAAATTGCCAAAAAAAAATTAGCCTCTTCTCAATACAATAAACTTGATGTTAAAAAAAAGAAAGAAAAACTATTCAGGTTTTTAATGACAAAAGGCTATTCCCCTGAAACAATTAAAAATGTATTAAAAAACATTCACTTAGGGAATGAAATCACTGATGAGTTTGATTAAAAGTCAGGCTTTTTCTAACTTTAATTATATAATTTTTTAGAAAGATTTACATATGCCTAATTTCAAAAGTGTTGATTATTTCCAGACAGACCGGCTTTTTACTGAAGAAGAAATTCTTGTAAGAAATTCTGTCCGCGAATTTGTGGATAATGAAGTTATTCCTATTATTGAACATAAATATAGAGATGGCGTATTCCCGTTCGAACTAGTTCCCAAATTGGCTGAACTGGGTGTATTTGGGCCGACTCTCCCTCAAAAGTATGGCTGTGCAGAGATGAATAATGTAGCCTATGGACTTGTTATGCAGGAACTGGAAAGAGGAGATAGCGGTGTCCGCAGTTTTGCTTCCGTTCAAAGTGCTCTGGTTATGTATCCTATCTTCACTTTTGGCTCAGAAGAACAGAAAGATTTTTGGCTGCCTAAACTTGCTTCGGGAGAAAAAATCGGCTGCTTCGGATTAACTGAACCAGATTACGGTTCTAATCCGGGAGGGATGATAACCAAAGCAGTGAAAGTTAATGGGGGGTATATTTTAAATGGTGCCAAAATGTGGATCACAAATGGCACAATAGCAGATGTAGCAGTTGTTTGGGCTAAATTCGATGGTAGTGTTCAAGGGTTCTTAATTGAAAAGGGGACCAAAGGTTTTACTGCTCCTGAAATGAAAGGAAAGCATTCTCTAAGAGCATCTATAACATCTGAGTTGATTTTTGAAGATGTATTTGTTCCTGAAACAAATCTACTTCCTAAAGCCTCCGGATTAAAATGCCCGTTGATGTGCCTTAACCAGGCTAGATACGGAATTGCATGGGGTGTTACAGGCTCTATGCTTGCAGTTTATGATTCTGCTTTAAATTATGCAAAATCAAGGATTCAGTTTGGCAAGCCTATTGCAGCTTTTCAGATGACACAGGAAAAACTGGTTTATATGCTGACTGAAATTACAAAATCGCAATTATTAAATTACCAGTTAGCAAAGTTAAAAGATCAGGTTATTGTAAGGCATACTCAAATTTCACTTGCTAAAAGGAACAATTGTGAAGTTGCATTAAACATTGCACGGATTGCAAGGGAAATCTTAGGAGCTAATGGGATTCTTGATGAATACCCTGTTATGAGGCATTCGGCTAATCTTGAATCGGTTAAAACTTATGAAGGTACACACGAGATGCACACTTTAATTCTTGGAGAAGACATAACCGGAATATCAGCATTTGAATAATTTGATTGGAGATAAAATGAAAAACGATAAAATAATTTATGATGGAATTACCTTTGATGATATACTTTTAATTCCTGCAAAATCAAATGTATTGCCAAAGGAGACTGACCTTACAGCATACCTTACAAGGGAAATTAAATTGAATATTCCTTTCCTCTCCGCTGCAATGGATACTATTACGGAATCTGATATGGCAATAGCAATGGCTCAGCAAGGGGGTGTTGGTGTTGTACATAAGAACATGAGTATCCAGGAACAAGCTGATGAGGTTGATAAAGTTAAAAGGTATGAAAGCGGAATGATTCAAACTCCAATTACTCTCGGACCTGAAAACACAATTGCTGAAGCTGAACAGCTTATGAGTAAATTTCATATATCCGGCATTCCTATTGTTGATGAAAAGGATAAATTGATCGGTATTCTGACTAATAGGGATTTACGGTTTGAACCTAATATGAAATTAAAAATTAAAGAACTAATGACTAAAGAAAATTTAGTTACAGTTCCAATAGGCACCACATTGGCAGAAGCCGAGGTTATACTACAGAAACACAGAATTGAAAAACTGCCTGTTGTTGATAAGAATGGAATCATAAAAGGTTTAATAACATTCAAAGATATATCAAAAAAGAAAAAATATCCGAATGCATGTAAGGATGAACTAGGCAGGTTACGTGTAGGGGCAGCAGTTGGCGTTACTGCCGATACTTTAGACAGAATTGCAGCTTTAATTAATGCTCATGTAGATTTTATTTGTGTAGATACAGCACATGGCCACTCGGAAGGTGTTCTGAAGACAGTTAAAGCAATTCACAGAAAATATAAAGACTTACAGCTTATTGCCGGCAATATAGTTACACCGGATGCTGCTGAAGAACTTGTTAAATGCGGTGTTAACGCCGTTAAGGTTGGAATTGGTGCCGGTTCAATTTGTACTACAAGAGTAGTAGCTGGTGTTGGTGTACCGCAAATTTCATCTATTATGAAAGTTCATGAATTTACAAAATCAAAAAGGATTCCTATAATAGGTGATGGCGGAATTAAGCAAACCGGAGATGTTCCAAAAGCTATTGCAGCCGGAGCAGATACAGTTATGATAGGAGGAATGTTTGCAGGTGTTGATGAAACCCCAGGTGAAACTGTCCTGTATGAAGGAAGAAGTTTCAAAATATACAGAGGTATGGGTTCGGTTGAAGCTATGAAAAAGGGAAGCGGCGACAGGTATTTCCAGGATTCATCCGTAGAAGTTAAAAAATTGGTGCCTGAAGGTGTTGAAGGAAGAGTGCCATACAAGGGGCCTCTTTCAGATACAATTTATCAGTATATCGGTGGTTTACGCGCTGCAATGGGTTACTGCGGTGTTAAAAATATTGAAGAATTAAAAACTAAAACAAAATTCGTTAAAATATCAGCAAGCGGTTTGCGTGAAAGCCATCCGCATGACATTATTATTACTAAAGAAGCTCCTAACTATCAGAAATCATAGATGAATTATGTATAAAGTACTCGTTATTGCATATTATTTCCCTCCAATGGGTTTAAGCGGTGTACAAAGGACCCTTAAATTCACAAAGTACATGTTAAAAAATAATTGGGAACCTACCGTAATTACTGCAGGTGATGTAGGTTATTTTGCTCATGATAATTCCCTTTTAAAAGAAGCCGAAGAAAATAAAATAAGAATTATAAGAGTAGAAGGGAAAGAAGTAAACTCCAAGCTTGCAAAATATGGTACTATATCAATGCCTGGAGAGTTTTTACGGAAGACACTATCAAGAATCAGTAAGGCAATTTATATCCCCGATAATAAAAAGTCATGGGCAAAGAAAGCTTATTTGAAAGCTAAAGAACTATTACAAGAAGAAAAGTTTGATGCTATTTTTGTAACAATTCCTCCTTATTCTTCATTTGTAATGGCTGCCAGATTAAAAAGAGAATTCGATGTGCCGCTTTTTGTAGACTACCGGGACTTATGGTATAAAAACCATTTTTCTTTTTACCCAACTCCTTATCACAAATACCGTCATAAAAAACTTGAATATAATGCTTTGAAAGCTACTGAGAAGGTAATTGCAGTTAACAGGAAAATAAAAGAAAGCATTTTGGTCAGGTATAATTTCTTAAATTTTGACGACGTAGTTATCATTCCGCACGGTTATGATACTGATGATTTTAAAAATATTGATCCTATACCAAGAAATGATAAAAAATTATGGCTTACTTACTCCGGAATATTTTATGAGAATATTACTCCTAAATATTTACTCAATGCATTTAAGAAATTGATCATTGAACGTCCTGATATTGCCCAGGCAATAGAGCTGCATTTTGTGGGTTATCTTGGTAAAAGTAATAAAAAATTAATTTTGGAATTAGGTCTCACAGATTACATAAGAGATCATGGTTATCTTGATCATAATGAAGCTTTGAAAAAGGTTATTTCAAGTGATGTATTGTGGTGTATGCTTGGCCGTTCGGTAAGTGATGATACGGTTACTCCCGGTAAACTTTTTGAATATTTCGGGACAAGGAAACCTATTTTGGGATGTTTGCCTGAAGGCGTATCTAAAGCTGCTTTGAAAGACTATCAGGCTTCTTTTATTACAAAGCCTGATGATGTAGAGGAAATTAAAAACACTCTTATGAAAATTTATGAATTATTCAAAGAAAATAAATTACCGGTTGCTAATGAAGAATTTGTTCAAAAACATGACAGGGCTTTCCTTACCGAACAATTGGTAAAACTATTTCAATTTTATTTAAGTGAAATCTAATGAATGTTGTATTAATTGGTTCCGGAGGCAGAGAACATGCTATCGCCGATAAAATTACGGAAAGCAAATTACTAGAAAAATTATTTATTGTACCTGGTAATCCGGGTACAGAAAATTTAGGAACCAATGTTAATATTGAACCTAAAAACCAGAATCAAATACTTGAATTCTGCCTTCAAAATAAAATTGATCTTGTGATTGTGGGGCCGGAACAACCGCTGGTTGATGGATTATCTGACCTATTAAGAGCAAATAATATACCTGTATTCGGACCTAATAAGAATGCTGCAATTTTAGAAGGGGAGAAATCATTTGCCAAAAATCTGATGAAGAAGTATTCAATTCCTACTGCGGATTTTGAAATCTTCGGCAAAGCTGATAAAAATAAGGCTATAGAATTTCTTAAAAAAATTAATTTCCCTACTGTTATTAAGGCTGACGGCCTTGCAGCCGGGAAGGGAGTATTGATCTGCGAAAATTATGAACAGGCATTAGATGCTTTAAATGATTGTTTTTCTAAGGATGTTTTTGGTGCTGCCGGTGATAAGATTGTTATTGAAGAATTTATGGAAGGAGAAGAAGCTTCAATTTTTGCTATAACTGACGGAGAATCATATGTATTATTACCTTCTGCTCAGGATCATAAAAGAATCTTTGACGGTGACAAGGGTAAGAATACAGGCGGTATGGGGGCTTATTCTCCTGCACCTGTGGTAAATGATATTATTCTGTCACAAATTGAAAAAACTATTATAAAACCTACTATTGACGCTTTGAAGAGGGAAGGAAGAACCTATATAGGATGTCTTTATTGCGGTTTAATGATTTCGGAAAAGGGAGCAAGGGTAGTAGAATTTAATTGCCGTTTTGGTGATCCTGAAACGCAGGCAGTTCTTCCTTTATTAGATGGGGATTTACTTGAGCTATTTTACTCTGCCGCAGCAGGCAAACTAGATAGTAACGCTGTTAAATACTCAGGTGGAGCATCTGTGTGTATTGTAGCAGCTTCCAAAGGGTACCCTGATGCTTACAAAAAAGGATATGAGGTTAAAGGATTGGATTCCGCATTTGAGCCCGGAATAAAAGTATATCATGCAGGAACAAAGCTTGAGAATGGGAAAGTTATTACTTCGGGTGGTAGAGTATTTGGCATTACAGCAATAATAAAGGAAAATGATTTAAAAGCTTGTAAACAAAAAGCTTATGAATCATTGTTAAAGGTTAGCTTTGATAATATTTATTATCGCACTGACATTGCCGATAAAGGCATAAACAGAAAAAATTAACCGGCAGGCCAGCTGAATTTCCTCCCTCCCATTAAATGTATGTGAAGATGATACACATCCTGACCGGCATCCGGACCGCAGTTAATTACTAATCTGAATCCGTTTTTCTCTAATTTTTCTTTCTTTGCTACCTCATTAGCAGCATCAAATAAATCACCAAGTAATTTGGAATGCTCCCGGCCATTAACATCCATGACAGTGGCAAGCTCAATTTTAGGAATAATTAGTATATGTGTAGGTGCCTGGGGATTAATATCTCTAAACGCTAATACAGTTTCAGTTTCGTAAACTATATCAGCAGGTATTTCTCTGCGGATAATTTTAGAAAAAATTGTTTCAGCCATGATTATTGTCCCTTTTCTAATCCATATTTTTTAATTTTACTGTAAAGGTGGCTTCGCTGGATATCCAGAATTTCAGCAGTTTTACTAATATTCCAATTGTTCAGTTCAAGCTGTTTTTCAATAAATGCTTTTTCTGCTTTTTCCTTAAAATCCTGAAAAGAATTTGAAATACTTAGAATATCTTCAATTGGAGCGCTTGATTTCGGCATCAAGCTGTATATATCCTTCTCATCAATTGTATTTTGCGGTATCATTATGATAATGCGTTCAATAAAATTCCGCAACTCACGTACATTGCCGCTCCATTCAAACGACTGTAAAGCCTTTATAGCTGAGATATTGAAGGATTTAAGAGTAAAATTATTTTTGGAACAAATATGCTTCGCAAAAGCATTAACCAGAATAGGAATGTCATCTTTTCTTTCACGAAGCGGGGGGATATGTATTGGTATTACATTCAAACGATGGTATAAATCTTCCCTGAATCTACCGGCCTTAATTTCTTCTCTCAGGTCTTTATTTGTAGCAGAAAGAATCCTTACATCAATTGAAATATTTTTGTTGCCGCCGACTCTTTCAATCGTACCTTCTTCAATTGCACGTAAAACTTTCGCCTGGGCATTAAGGCTCATATCACCAATTTCATCCATAAATAATATACCGTTATTCGCAAGTTCAAATTTACCTATCCTTTGTTGTGACGCGCCGGTAAATGAGCCCTTTTCGTGTCCGAATAATTCAGATTCAATAAGTTCATTAGGTATAGCAGCGCAATTAACTTCAACAAAATTTTTATTAACTCTTGTACTTTTTTTGTAAATAGCTTTTGCAACTAGCTCCTTTCCGGTACCATTTTCACCCGTTATTAATATACGTGCTTCGGTTGGGGCAACTCTGTCAATTGTTGAAATTATGTTTTTAAAAGAAGTACTTTCGCCAATAAGAGTATCATCGGTAATAATTTCATTTTTTAGTTTTTTGTTTTCAAGAGCCAGCCTGTTTTGCTCTGCAGCATTTCTTACACTTATAAGAAGCTTTTCTCTGTCAATTGGTTTTTCAATAAAGTCAAAAGCGCCAAGTTTTGTTGCTTTAACTGCATTTTCAAGATTTGAAAACGCAGAAATAATAATGGTTTTTATGTCAATTTTGTTTTCTTTAAGATAATTAAGGACCTCAAAACCATTCATATCAGGCATTTGAATATCAAGGAGCAATACATCAAACAAAGTATTTCTTACTTTTTCAACACCTTCAATAGAATTGC
>TBL_comb47_HYPODRAFT_10001085_pt1 | contig 35715 bp, 32 predicted proteins | sample TroBogypolimnion_40_FD_10682 | JGI IMG/M metagenome (IMG submission 10682)
TTCTCCACTTCATTAAACCCAAATTTCCTGATGTACTCCGCTGTTATCCTCACTTCCTCAGGATTGGGCTTCTGTTTGTTCCATACTCTCGATAATAATAATTCACCTTGGTATTGTATCGACTTGCAATTATAATCTCCATAATCATCATCCCTCTCAGTATCATCCCCCGCAGGGCGGGGGAGTACTGGCTCCGGTTTATCTATTCCCTGACTGATAACAATTTGAGCCTTTGTCCTTCCTTCAGTAAATAAATCCCCGGCAGCAGTGGCTGGCGTTAGCTCGCTTGCGCGTTCTTCTCTTTTTTCTTCTGCTTCTGCTTTTTCTTTTTCTTCTTCTTGTTCTTCTTGCGATGCCCCTTGTATGGGGTATCGGTCCGGATAAATTACTCCTATCATCGACTTATCCTTAACTTCCTTCAATTCCTTTTCCACACATGCTCGGGTCTTTGGAGATTCCATTGGATTGTATCTCGGCCAGTTTATTATTCCTATCTCCCTGGTCTTCAAGTTGTGAATTATTTTACCATACTCTACAAATCTGTTCAGTAGCTTTTCTGATGTTTCCTGGTTATATCCGGTTTCCATTATTATAACCTGCATCGGTAATTGATATATACCGCACTGTTTAGTCTTGCTGTTCGTCAGCAGGTATATATAAAAATACCTCTCCTCTGGCGTTAACTGGAGTACAAATTCATCTTGCCAGTATGCAGTCTGCACTTGCCTGTATATTGCCATATTTAACTCCTTAAATTATACCCTTCTAATTTCCGTATCTCACATTCCGTATTTCGGGGCCTTAAATTATTTGCGTTAAGAAAATTCAACATAAAAGCCAAAGTTCTTTTGGTGCTTTTCTTCAAAGAAAAGCACAGAAGGAGAGTTAAAACCTCACTTCTGTTTCAACTCTCACCGCAGGATTCCATCCCAAATTGTTAACCGAGTATCTTCCTTCCAATATTCCCGTGAACGAAAAGTATCGATAGTCTAACAGATAATACTTTAATCCAATTAAGCCTGTAATTTTATTCTTCATTTCATAGCACAAGCCGGCATTTATACCAAAAGTTCTTTTGGGATAAACCTCAGGTAACTTTATCGCTTCGTCTATAGTTACTTTTGCCTCCGGGTCAATAGGAATTCTGCTCTCCACTTCAATCTCCCTTTTCCCGGTATTGTCCTCCTTTACAAATTTCGCTTCAAATAATCCCTTCCCGTATATCTCCTTTAACGAGTCTTTCCAGAATTGATTCACTTGCTCTATTATTGAATCAACATTATACTCCATCCCTGGAATAATTCTGTACTCCACTAAAGGCACCTTTAATGTATCATGGATTCTAATAATTGGACCGCCTGTATGTGCAAAATCCCTGTTACTGCTTTCACTGTCCTTAATTGCCCATCCGGATAAAAACGCTGCCAGAAGACATCCTGCCAGCAATACCCATGAGACTAAATTGCTGTTATTCATTTATTCCTCCGCATCGCTATTTGTAAAATTGATCAATTTGGCAGGAATACCTCTGCACTTTTCCATTAGCATCAAGTGTCATCAGATGAAGATAAAATTCTTTATTGTTATATCCGCAAACTTCAGCCAAATCACACCCGCAAAATTCAAATTCAATTTTATTTGGGAATTTCATATTTAGCTCATTGATATTTGATTTGATGGCTATAACTCTCATCGGCTGATCCATAACATTCACAGGTTCAGTTAGTACAACAATTCCTGTTACCATTAAAAACAATTCCTTTTCAGTATATACTATACCCTCAAACTCTGGCTCAATTAATTCCGTGATAATTTTATTTCTTAAATATTCAAACCGGCATTTTATAAAAATATCGCCATGATTAGGTAAGATCCCTCCGATTGTGTAATCGTTTTCTTTTAGACATGTATAAATTCTCTTGAAGATTTTGTTGTAAGGACTGCTTTTTTTATTTCCCCCAAAGTTCCATATCTCCTTAAAATGAGGCATTGAATTTATTGCCCTTGCTATATGTCCCGCGGCAGCGAATTTATTCCGCCTCTGAATTGTCTCCTCACTAACATAATTGCTTCTCCTCTTCGGTGCCTTTGCTATGTATGTCTTCCCGTTCCTCTGCCGGAATACTACGTCTCCTACTTTCCCCGAAAGATTTCCTAAACCGTTCAATAAAATTCCCATTTCTAACCTCCTCAGGTTGTTTTGATTAATATGTTTTCTTACAAGTACCCCTCTACATATTAATACCACAGAATCCCTGATTTTGCCATCCCTCTTTTAACCATTAGTTTTTATCCCAAATTCCAACAAACTTCAACTATCCAATTTCTACTTTTTTCTCACTATGATCCACCTATTGTCTCATTAGAAAAATATTTTTCATTTTTCTAATCCGAATCATTAGGCCGTCTTAGTCCCAACGTTTTCCTGTCGTTGTCCCATCGTTCAGCACCCGACTATATAAAAAGGTTATGCAGGGATGCTGAAAACATCCTGAAAAGATCCTACAGGGGTGCTGAAAAGATCCTGCAGGGGTTAACAAGTGATCCTGAATGTGATGTTACACTGGTATTCCCCCTAATAGCAGACAGATTTATAATCCCTTATTATTGGGTCTCCCTGTATTGGTTTATGCGGGCAGGTGGGTGGTTGGGATTTTATACAAGAGAGACCCAAAATATTTATTCTCTAATCAGTCATAATTAAACACCAAATTAAACTTTTAATCCTGCTATCATCTTCCGAAAGCTTATACTAACTCTGACTCCACTGAATAAATCCGCCTAACGTTACTTTCTCCTGCGCAAAATGTGCCTGCGCATCTGCATACATGCCTGCATTAATTATACTAGGAATCACTTTTGCCTTAGCATTCGCATACATACCCCAGGTTATTCCTCCACATGTTGAGTAATCATTTTTATTCTCATTTCCCGTGCTGTATAACTGCGGCGACAGGAAGTCAATATTTGAATCAGCAAAAAATGATTTCATCAATGTATTTGCATCGCCAATACCATAAGGCTCCGCGTGACTTACTGTCACCAATACCTTTAGACCCTTCGCCTTTGCTGCTGCAAACGATTGCGCAAATGCTGATGCCAGCCCTGAACTGCCTTCTTCAATGTCATAAGCAATTCCTGTATATGATGCTAATTTGCCCGCCTTGATTGCATTTGTAATGTTTTGTAACCTGGAGGCATTAAAAGCTCCATTTGAATTACCCCCGCCCAATGTTATATATTTCATAGCTGGTACACTGCCATAGATAACACCGCTTTCTTGTAATGCAGTTGCTATATCTGTCCATCCGCTGAATGCCAGTCCTAAATTGCAGTTTTGAGGTGGCTTTGGCGACGAAGACCATGTCCACCGCCAAAATCCTATCTGACCGTTCCCTGATGCTGGTGGAGAAACTGGAACACCTCCACTTCCGGTCGCAGGAATATTAATAACTTGTCCCACTGATATGATATTTGGATTCATACCAGGATTAACAGCTGCTATTTGCTGATATGTCATCCCTGCACACTGTGACAATTGTTCAGCTATCTGCCAATAAGTATCTCCGGCCATTACAGTATATCGAAGTACAGTATTGCTCCCGCCTTTAGCTGGAATATTTAGTACCATTCCTATAACTAAACCTGTAGGTGAAATGCCGGGATTCATAGCTTCAATTGCCGTGTATGTAACTCCGGCGCTCTTGCTTATCCCGGCTGCGATCAATGATAAAGTGTCTCCGGGTAAAACTGTATAACGAAATGCTGTGTCCATATTATTTTCTCCAATAATTAATAATATTATCCCGGGTTAATTAATTGAAATTATTATCTAGGTTCTTGTTGAAATCATTTATTGTCCCGGTAATTTATGTTGCCATAGTACAAACTTAAATTGTAAATCGATAAAAGGCAATAGTTAATTCCTGTTATGCAATTTATTTCGCTAATCTTTTAATTGTCACTGTGGAAAAATTAATATGTAAATGTAGGATTATTGTTGATTTTATTACTTTAACTATATAACTTTATTATAAAGTACAAAACATTGATTGGAAATTATGAATATAGATATTTGTATCGATGCTTTATCCCAGGACAATTTCCCCATTTACTTACCTTTTATTCCTCATATAACTAAATGCGATAATTAATTATAATGTAATACCTTATTAAAATATAAATATTAAGGTTCTTCTGATCTGCTAAAAATAATTTATCATTGTTTCCTCGGAGGAATCATGAAACCTTTAGTGATCATTATATTATTGCAAACTTTCCTTTTTTCTAATAATTCTCTATTCGCACAATGGGCTCCCACCAGAGGCCCCGAAAAGGGTGATATCACCTGTTTAGCAGTCGATGGAAATAAAATATATGCCGTAACAATTGATGGAATTTATCTTTCTTCTACTTCCGGAGATAACTGGGAATTTATTGGTCTGCCGGGAAAATATATTTCATGTATTGCTTTCGGTGATAATGCAATTTATGTCGGCACAACATTTAATGGCTTCTATTATACCACTAACTCTGGCAATAATTGGATCCAAAATAATAATGGTTTGACATATAATCATATCAATTCTATCGCTGAAATGGATGGTTACATTTATGCTGGTACGGATAATGGCTTGTTTGCAGAATATGGGTACGGGGGAGGGTGGAGTAAAATTGTTGACCAGATTGAAGGTTATTCTGTTGAATTTAAATCTCTCTTTGTTAAAGATGATCATATGTTTGCCGGCACTAATATCGGAATTTTACTCTCCCCTGGTTATTATTCGGGTTGGGTTCATGCCGATAATGGCATTTCTAATGCCTTTGACGCTTATCCCATTGTAAATATGACTCTTATTGGCTCTTATCTTTTCGCCGGTTCTGGTTTGGGTTTATATAGGTCTTCTGACAATGGATCTAATTGGGTGCATGTTTATAATGGCTTAACTTCTTCTTCTATCAATTCTCTCTCTAATGATGGCATCAATGTTTATGCTGGCACTGATTATGGGATTTACATCTCTACTGACTTCGGCTCTGACTGGTCCCAAAAATTTAATGGCAATATGGTTTCTTCTGTTATTACTCTGCAATCCTATGTTTTTGTCGGCACTCATGAGGGCATCTTCTTTTCAACTGATTATGGGTCAAACTGGAATAAAACTGGCCTCCCTATAACATCTAATTATTTCCTCCTTAATAAAGAAAGTGATATTTATTCCGCAACTGATATTGGTATCGCTCTTTCTACAAACAATGGAAATAACTGGACTTATCTCGGCCCGGAAAATATTGTCTCCTCTTTCATTATAGGTACTGGCGTTTCAAATTTAATTTTTGCTGCCACTAGTTACGGTATATCCTTAACTACTGATGGCGGTTTAACTTGGAATACATCAAATCTTGGCCTTGGTACTGACTATAATATCTATTCTCTTGCCCAATCTGGAAATAACATCTTTGCGGGTTCTTCAAATGGCAATATTTATATTAACAATTATGGCACATGGACTAAAGTTAAATCTGACCAAAGTGGCAGTATTATTCAAACTCTTGCTGTTAATGGTTCTTATGTTTTTGCTGGTACCTGGGGTGATGGAGTTTATTGTTCCTCTAATAACGGAGTTGACTGGACTCAGGCAAATTCTGGTCTTGATAATAAATATGTCCATTCTTTCGCTTTCATTGGGTCTAATATATTTGCCGCTACTTATTCAGGTGTTTTCCTTTCCACTAATAACGGCGCTAACTGGAAAAATGTCGGTTTGAATTCTTTGGATATTATGTCTCTCGCCAATAGTGGTAATACACTGTTTGCAAGTGAATGGTTTTATCAGAGTATCTATTTCTCTACTGATATGGGAACATCTTGGACTCCCAGTGATGCAATCGGTAGTAATGTTTATTCTATTCTAGTCAATTCAGGCTATATTTTTGCCGGTTCTGAAGGTGCGGGGGTTTGGAGATATCCTCTTTCGGCATTTATGGGCGTTTCTAATGATGTTAATAACATACCGAAGGAATACTCTCTCAGCCAAAACTATCCTAATCCTTTTAATCCTTCAACTACCATTAACTATTCTGTCCCAAAGGCAGGTAACATTAAACTTACCGTATATAATACTTTAGGAGCTAATGTTGCAGTAATTGTAAACGGATATAAACCCGCAGGCAATTATTCAGTCCGGTTCAACGCCGCTAACCTTGCCAGCGGAATATATTTCTATAAACTCGAATCTGGTTCCTTTTCTCAAGCTAAAAAGTTTATTCTCATGAAATAATATTCGGTATCATAAAAAACTTAATCTAAGGATTGATTTATGAAAAATTTATTCCTTTTTGTCATGTTGCAATTCGTTCTGTTTAACAATAGTCCAATTAATGCCCAATGGGCACAAACAAAAGGCCCGCTCGCAGGACATGTAAATTGTCTTTCTTATAAGTTGGGGCATGTCTTTGCCGGAACTAATGTCGGCTTGTTCGTTTCAACTAATTCTGGAAATACGTGGACACGGGAAGGCAATGGCCTGACTAGTGATACTATATTTTCGCTTGCTTGGGGCGGTTCTTATTTATATGCTGGTACATATTTCGGCACCTTTCGGTCTTCTGATTATGGCGCTTCCTGGACACCTATAAGGATTAATAGCCTTCTTCAGGATTATTCTCTTTTTGTAAATGGAAATTATATCTATGCCTCTACAGCTTCTGGCATTGATGTTTCAACCGATAACGGAACAGTTTGGACATCGTATCTAATTAATTTTTGGCCGGCAAAATATTATGCAGTTGCTGCAATTGGAGCCAATATTTTCCTGGGAGGTGACCAGGGGTTATATCTATCAACTAACCAGGGACTAGTTTGGACGGCAGTGAATAATGGTATAAATACTATAGCTCCCACTGACCAAAATTATATTAGATCGCTGACTGTCAATGGATCTAACATTTATGCGGGTACTTATGGCAAAGGTGTCTTTATTTCAACCAACAATGGAACAAGTTGGACTCAGATGAACAATGGGTTGACGGACCTGAATATCTATACGATTATAATAAGTGGAAATTCAATCTTTGCCGGATCTGATAGTGGCGTGTTTTATACAACCATAGGCGGCTCATATTGGTCATCAGTAAACAATGGCTTGGTTTATTCTTCTGGAATAACCTCCCTTGCCATTAATGGTTCTAGTATTTATGCGGGTACTAATAATTATGGCGTTTATCTTTCTACTAATAATGGATCAAATTGGGCTCAGGTTGGTCTTCCCACTGCCAATGTGTCTTCCCTTACCTCAACTGGCAATTATCTAATTGCAGGTACTTATGATTCATGGATTTTTTCATCAACAAATGCCGGTAATAATTGGACAATAAGAAATAATGGCTTGGCAAATTCGCAGGTTGATGCTGTTATGTTTTGTATTGATAATTTATTTTCATCTGTCTGGATCGGAACCAAGTCATATATATATGCATCAAATGATTCAGGTGCATCATGGATATACGGTGGCTTCAGTGATTCTTTAGTCCCTCTTCTGTATCCAAAAGGTTCCTCAGTTCTTGTGGGGGGGTATGATGGTATTAGTATTTTTTCTTATAGCGGTAATGTATTGAGTTGGCAGGATTTTACACCTCCTGATACACGTTTTTATATTTCTATGATTAACGTTGGATCAGATTACTATGCAGGCACAAAAAATGGCGTGTTTCTTTCCACAAATAACGGTTCGACATGGCTTCAGGGGGGCCTTGTAGGTCTGGGTATTAATGCTTTAGCAGCCATCGGCACCAATATCTTTGCCGGAACAAATGGAGATGGGGTTTATCTTTCAACTAATAATGGAATGAATTGGATTAAAAATACTCCAACCATTGGAAGCAATTATATTACTTCTCTCGTTACCAGTGGGTCTAATATCTTTGCCGCTGCAAAGGGTACCGGAGTTTGGCAGTCTACAAATAATGGAACTAATTGGAATCAAATAAATACAAATCTTGGTGATTTAAATATAAATACTCTTGTTATCAATAATTCCTATCTTTATGCGGGAAGCGCCAAAACCGGTGTATGGAAACGACCCATGTCTGACCTCCTTGGTGTTACTAACGAAATAGATAATCTACCGAAGGAATACTCTCTCAGCCAAAACTACCCCAATCCCTTTAATCCATCTACCACCATTAACTATTACCTACCAAAAGCCGGTAACATAAAACTTACTGTATATAATACTTTAGGAAGTAAGGTAGTTACAATTGTAGATGGATATAAATCCTCAGGTAATTATTCTGTTCAGCTCAACGTCGCTAACCTTGCCAGCGGAATCTATTTCTATAAACTCGAATCCGGTTCCTTTTCTCAAACTAAAAAGTTCATTCTCATGAAATAAAATTTATTTTAATTAAGCGTTTAGTAGTTCAACTTATTCAAATTTATATGTGAGGTACTTTATGAAAATAGTTATACAATTGCTATTTTGTTTTATTGTGCTGGTATTATTTAATTATGCAAATGCTCAGGATTTTATGCAAAAACCCCGGGTAACTACTTTAACTCATCCTTCAAATAATTGTATCTTAACTCCTTTAGGTCAAAAGAACTTAAATAAAAGGATTGGAAGCCCCAATAATACCCAGTCCACTCATTCGGTTTTAAATAGTGATGGGTATTATTCAACTTATCCTTTAGCTCCAACAGGGTATTATCGGTATGAAAGAGCTGTTTATCTAATTACTGCTGCAGAAATGGCTGCAGCTGGTGTTCTTGATTCAAGTAATTTCACGCAAATAGGGTTTTTTAATTATCAGCTTCAAACTGCATCAACTATTGGCACTTTTAGAATTTACTTCCAGAATACTAATGATGTTGTAAATAATAAAGTGTCATCCTGGACAACCGATATATCCACGATGACTTTAGCTGACAGTTCAGCAGATACGCTCGTTGCATATAATCTAGTCCATACTTTGTCAAAACCCAATGCATTTAAATATACAGGAGGTGGAATATATATAGCTTGGGAGTATTCAGGTGCAACAACTACTTACTCAAATCAAAGCTATCCCATGATTAATAGTGCTTTGACTACAAGATATAGTGCTACAAAAACCGTACTGGGGGACGTATCCTCTTCTGCTAGTGGAAGACCCGCTACCTTACTTGGTTATTATGTCCCTTATGATGCTCACCTTTGTGGCGTTTATGCTTTAGCTCTTTTGCCGGCTGGACAAGTTAATTCAATTCAGGCTGCAATTGCTAATACGGGGGATAACAGTTTTACTTCAATTCCTTGCACATTAACTGTAGCTGGATGTAATTCTTTTTCTAATATCTCTCACTTAACTAATCTTCCGGCTGGATATTGGAGCCCAATGTGGTTTAATCCTTATAGCCCGTCAGTGATAGGGGTTGATTCTATTAAAATTACATTACCTTCAGATTCATATACTAATGATAAAACAATGACTATATACCAATTAGTTAATAATACAAATACTATGGCATATAGCGATGGTACTACTAATTATACGAACGCTATCGGTGATCCTGGGGTTAATTCAGAATACATTTTATCATCGATGTTTTATTTCCAGGGTAATGTTGCAATAAATTCCGCAAGAATTTTTATTTATGAAGGAACTGGACACACTGTAAGTGCTATTGTGAATGATAAATCAGGTGCAGTGCTTGCACAAAGTGCCTTGCATACTATAGTAGCAGCAGATTCCAATAATTATGTTACTTTTACCTTCCCTTCACCTCCTGTTATCAATAATGACTCGGTTTATGTGGGTCTTGATGTCGCACCTTCATCAGCTACTTTTACACCTTTAGGTTTACAATCCGAAGATTGGATGAGAACAGGTGCCTTTTTCATTAAAGATGCTAATGGATTTTCTGACCTTGCGGGTAATAATTATGGCAAATTTATGATTGAAGCCAAATTTACTCCAATATTACCTGTAGAATTATATTCTTTTACTTCCAATGTTTCCAAAGGGAAAGTTGATCTCTCTTGGTCTACAGCCACTGAAGTGAATAACAATGGTTTCCAGATCGAAAAAATGTGTGCTGGTGAAGGCCTATGGTCTGAAATTGCATTTATTAAAGGTGCGGGAAATTCTAATATTACAAAACACTATTCCTACTCCGATTATGTTATTAAAAATGGAGTGTACTATTACCGGCTCAAACAAATTGACAATAATGGTAAATTCAATTACAGCAGCTTAATTACTGTCGATGTTAATACTCCTTTGACATTTTCCTTAAGCCAGAATTACCCTAATCCTTTTAATCCTTCAACTACAATTAACTATTCTGTTCCTAAGGCGGGTAATATAAAACTTACTGTATATAATACATTGGGCGCAAGGGTAGACGTTATAGTAGATGAATATAAAACCGCAGGCAATTATTCAGTTCTGTTCAACGCCGCTAACCTTGCTAGTGGAATTTATTTATACAAACTTGAATTCGGCTCCTTTTCACAAACTAAAAAGTTCATTCTCATGAAATAATATAGTTCTCAATCAAAATATTAGATAGAGGTCATCCATGAACAAATATTACACTTTTCTGTTTTTTTTATTTATTCCTACTTATATCTTTTCTCAAAATCCCTGTCCGGGCACGGTAGATTATGCTGGAAAAACCTATAATACTGTCCAAATTGGCACACAATGTTGGTTAAAAGAAAATCTTGATTTAGGAACAAGAATAAATGCTGTTGATACGGCAAAAAATAATGGAATAATTGAAAAATATTGCTATAACAATGACACTGCGAATTGTACATTTTATGGAGGATTGTATACATGGGACGAAGCAATGCAGTATACAATTACACCTAAGACTAAGGGCATATGCCCAACAGGCTGGCATATTCCATCTTACGATGAATTGCAAACATTAGCTACCAATGTAAATAATGATGGCAATAAATTAAAAGCTATTGGGCAAGGTACCGGAACTAATACAAGTGGATTTTCAGCGCTATTAGCAGGAACACGCACCAGTGCAGGGATGGGTAGTATCTACGGTAGTTTAGGAGGATGGGGATTCTTCTGGAGTTCTACTCAATACACATCTACCTCCTCATATCGTACAATCTTGGATGGCGCTGATAGCATTATCTATTTATCCGATAAGGGTAAGGATTATGGATTCAGCGTCCGCTGCCTTAAGGACGATGCAACGGGCATTAACGATCATACCAATAACACTTCACCAAATTCTATTGAGTTGTTACAAAATTACCCCAATCCATTTAATCCTACTACTACCATCAGTTTCACTTTACCCGAAAGATCCCTAGTCGTTCTAAGTATTTATAACGAACTAGGCCAAAAGGTTGCAGAACTCTTCAATGGTGATAAACCGGCTGGGTCTCACAGTATCGAATGGAATGCAGGTAAATTTGTTTCAGGCGTTTATTTCTATGAGCTAAAGACAGATAAATTTACTTTAACTAAAAAGTTAATCCTAATGAAGTAATCTTAAATTAACAAAGCCGTCAGTAAATGGCGGCTTTTTATCCTCTTCAATTTTTTATATAAAAAAATCCCGCCTGGCTTTTATACCCGGCGGGACTTTCTTAACTAAACCACTTTTTTTATTTGCTTAATTACCTGTCAGTTATTGAACTGCTCAGTGTAATTCACTGCTTCTCCTGTGGTTTTAAGTGTAAGAAATGTCAGGAATACTTTCTTGTCAGTGTAAGATTTGTATTCGCCTAACGTGCCTCCCCCGAATGCAAAACTTAAACTGATCGGTTGATCTGATTCCAGTGACTGTTGCCCGGTCTTAATCGACAGCACTTTGTATTCCGGGTCCCCCGCAACTGTTGGAGTAGTCATTATAACTATCCCTTCGGCCATTATCATCTTCTCAACGTTCGGATCAATCTGGGCGCTTGCTTCAAATTGATCTGCCGTTATAGTCATCCCTTCCAGGGTCAATGTTACTAACGCATTTTTAACTTCAACCCCGTGTGCGGGAATTACAGCTGCTTTTCCGATATGGTCAGGAGTCCCGTTTATCGCGTAATTCTTTTTGAACATTTCTGAGAATCGGGTTCCCTTGTTTGTCCCTGGTTTCGGCCACATGTTTTTCAATATGCCCGATTCATAGATCCCTTTGCAGATCTGACTCGTTAATGCGAACTTTGCGCGTCTTGCAAGTACTTCCGCTGTTGGAATTGCTGTCCTCACTGAATCCTTGCAGATTAAGTTTTTGTTTCCCTTTATCCGGAAAACTACGTGACCGACTTTCCCTGTCGCGTCACCGAGTGTTTGGCGCTTTAACTCCGCCATGATTAACTCCTTTTTTAGTTTATTCCCCGATTCGGATTCTCCGCCTCGGTTTCCGGTATCCTGATTTCTGTCGTCACAGTCTCCAATTACCGGTCATTCTTTTCTTAAGGGGCACCCTCTATTTATTAATACCCGACAAAGACATTTTTTGCCGCATGATACTGAAAATGGCAAAATCAGGTGGCTGATGGTATTAATATATATAGGCAAACATTTTTATTTCAGAGGTCTATTATGAAAAGATTCTTCATCGCCCTGTCCCATTTAGCAAAGGGGATAGGTATGATTTTCGATTTCGCCGGGTACCTTCAGGAAGATAACCTGCACGAGAAACATGATGCTTCCGCTATTAAAAAAGATTGGAATTCTCTCCGCATGGATTATTCCAATTCAGCTAAAACTATCCCCGGGAGGTTAAATGGATTCACCAAACAATGATTCAAATATCCCCCTTAATTCTTTTCCTTCACCCGAACAGTTAAAGGAATATGAATCCGTAATGCCTGGATTAGCGCAGCGTCTCATCACCCAGGCTGAAAAACAAACTGATCACCGTATCGAAATGGAAACACGTCTTGTCTCCTCTGGTATCAGAAAATCAACACTCGGTTTAATCTTTGGATTCCTTATTGGTTCAATTGGTATAGGAGGAGGATTTTACTTAACTGCTCTGGGTTACAATATAATCGGAGTAGTATTCTCATCAGCTACACTAGTTTCATTAGTAAGCTCATTCATATACGGCAGCCAGTCCAAGAAAAATGGTATCAATCAAAATGCCCCAAAATAACCTTCCAACTTCCTGCTTTCGTTATCAGCCATCCGATGCACAGAAAATCCTTGTCGATTTTCTGAACGACAAGTTCAACAATCTAAAATGGCTTGAATATGCCTCTCGTATACTCATAATTAAATCCCGGTATGATTATGTCGGATGCCTTAGTCCTGAAGATTATGTCAGTGAGGCTAAAGTTATAATCCTTGACATCGCAATAGTTGAAAATTCTTCACAGTCTATCCCCAGGTTTAGGATAGATAAAGAAACCGGTTCAATCTTTCTCTCGCGAAAAGATCTTCTTTGCTATGTCTTTATGCTTATAAAATGGGGAATGTCCCATTCATTCAGAGATGAAAGAAATACGGTACCTATGCCCAATTGGGATTCAAATAATGATGGTGAAACTTCCGGTGATGAAGACATACTCCTTTGTGGAGATAATCCTGGGAATAATTTTGTGGTTAACTTTGCCGATCCGTTTGATGAAACCAAAAAATACAACTCCAAAGAATTCATAGAAGAATGTTGCCTTGAACTTGAAAGGGAAGATGCATTATACAGAATAGTATTTGAAGAACTCCTTGATGGCTCAGCAAACAGATTCATTGCTGCCAAATATAAACTTCCGGTGCGGCGCATCGAAAACATAAACAAAATCATCCACCGCCGCATCCTCCAAATCTCTAAAACAAAGGAAACATTGAATACTTAATAACTCAACAAAGACTAGAAAACATTTGAATATATATATTATTATAATTTTATTGTTGAATATTATAAAACTGAGGATTGGATTATGAAATATTTATTTGGGATTATTTCAATACTTTTTCTATTTTCTTGTAATTATGAATTAAAAGCTCAGTGGGTACAATCCAACGGTCCTTATGGAGGAACTGTCAATTGCCTTGTGGCAAATGGAACAAATGTCTATTCTGCCACTAATAATGGTATATTTCTTTCAACAAATAATGGTGCAAACTGGAAAGCTATAAATTCAGGGCTAACTACAAATACGGTTTTTACATTATTTATCAATGGAAGTAACATTTTTGCGGGAACGGATGCTGGTGTTTATCTATCAACTAACATGGGGCAATATTGGAATTTAAAGAATAATGGATTAACAAATCCACTAATCTATTCTTTTACAGTAATCGGATCTGATATCTTTGTAGGTACAGGAAATGGTGTATTTCATTCTTCTAACAATGGCACAAATTGGACTGCAACAAATTCATCATTGAGCATAACTGTTAGAGCATTAGTGAGTGTGGGAGCCAATATTTTTGCAGGTACTTGGGGTCAAGGCATATATTGGTCTTCAAATAGCGGCTCAACATGGACTGCACTGAATACTGGATTAACTGATCAGACAGTTCTCTCTCTAGCTGTAAAGGGCACGAAAATCATTGCTGGCACTCAGATGAAAGGAGTATTTATTTCATCGAATATGGGCACATTTTGGTCTTCTTTAAATTTCAGTACTGATCTTTACGAGGTATATTCCTTAACGGTCATTGATTCAATTATTGTAGCAGGGTCATTTAAGGGAGTATATTATTTACCAAATAATGATACTATTTGGATATCGACAGGATTGTCATATGGCGACTATTATTCCTTAACTTTTAATGAATCTAATATTTATCTTGGTACCCGTAATGGTGTTTTTATAAATTCAAAAAACTGGGACGGGTGGACTTCCTCAAATGCTGGAATGACAAATGTTAATGTCTCGGCTTTTGCTTTAAGCGGCTCTAATATTTATGCAGGTTCTAATGGTAATGGTATATTTATCTCCTCAAACTATGGCAGAGACTGGTATCAATCCAGTGATTTAACTGAAGAAAACGTTTATTCTTTTGCTGTGTGTGGTTCAAATGTCTTTGTAGGTACGGATGTTGGCACATGTAAATCTACCAACAATGGGGCAGATTGGAATATCTTATATTCAAAATTGCCAACAAGTGCAGTTGTTAAGTCTTTTTTTGTATCTGGGTCAAATATACTTGCTGGAACATTGGGTTATGGAATTTATCTTTCAACGAACAATGGACAGGATTGGTCGCGCGTAGACTCTTCAAAGACTGGAGACTATGTTTGGTCTTTCGCTCTATGTGACTCTAATATTTTTGCTGGAACTGATAGCGGTTTATTTGTATCATCTAACATGGGTTTAAATTGGAATTCAATAAACACTAGTTTACTTGCTAAGAATTTTTATTATACAGCAGTAAGTGGAAATAATATTTTTGCCGGTTATGATGAGGGTGTTTTTCGATCTACTAATAATGGCTTAAACTGGGCTTCAGTAAACACCGGTTTTATTAGCACTGATATTCTCTCTCTTAGGGCATCTGGCAGCACCATATTCGCGGGGGTTCCTTCAGGAGGAGTTTTCCAAACAACTAATAATGGCTCGAAATGGAAAACTGCAAATACAGGTTTGACAAATTATAATATTCTTTCTGTTGAAATTTGTGGTTCTAATATGTTCATTGGTACAGATGGAAGTGGTGTTTTTACTAGACCTTTATCAGAAATGGTGTCTGTAATGGATAATGATAAAACTGGTTTACCAATAAATTATTCACTTTCTCAAAATTACCCCAACCCCTTTAATCCCAGCACTAAAATACAATATTCAATCCCTCAAAAAAGCAATGTTTTATTAAAGGTCTATGACATGCTGGGAAGGGAAGTGGCTGTTTTAGTTAATGGTTTAAAAGATGCCGGTAACTATGAAGTTAATTTCGACGCTTCCAAACTCGTTTCAGGATTATATGTCTATTCCTTAAAAGCCGGTAGTTATTCAGTCTCTAAAAAAATGCTTTTAATAAAATAATATCTGTTTAGAATATTTCTAAATATTAGTTTGGAATTAATATTTGTCTTTATAGATAGAACTATATAAGTTTCAATAGTGGCGAAAACAATTATCTAAATCAATGATGCCTTTCTTTATTGTTGGAGGTTTATATGGGTCATAGATATACAATTATTACTATCTTCTTTTGTTCCCTCATTTTATCATCTCTGTCATTCCCTCAGAAACATAAAGATATTAATAAATTTATTAATTCATTAAATAAACAATCAATTCCGCTTTCTCATCCAAATAATCAACAGTCTGGTCTGTCCCCCGCATTAAATTCAACTATTATTGAGCAGTACAGCCAAAACCAATTCGGTAATTTTGAACTTTCTGATTTTACTTATATTACTTATGAAGATAGTCTCATGATTAAAAATTGTGAGGATTATAATAATAATAATACTTGGGATAACAACCTCTACTTAACTTATTCCTATGATTCTTTAAAAAGAATAAGTAAAGTAATTCAATATGACCGAATAGATGGGTTGCCGAGAGATACTGTTATAGATATTTATTATTATAATTCTGTTGGAAAAGCATCCCAGGCAATTTCCTATCTTAATGGCAGTCTATGGCTCAGGCAAACTTATTATTATGATTCAAATAATTTCTCAACCGGCTTTTTGGTGGAAATAAATAACGGCTCTGGTGGTTGGGATAATGAAATTAAAGATTCTATAACTAATAACTCTTTGGGAAACCCCGTTTCTGATTTTAGAGTGGATTGGAATAGCACTAGTTTGCAATGGGATACAGTTTTTAATTGGTCGTATGAATATAATTCAAATAATCTTCTGCTTGTAAAATCACTAAAACGTTGGATAAGTAACGCCTGGGTTAACGATAATAAAGATACTTACTATTATAATATCGATAATTCCTTATCCTATGATGAATCTGATATTTGGGATGGTACAAAATGGAGTGAGTCCTTTTATTCTAATTATTCTTATGTCTCCGGTAAATTCCTGAAACTAATTACTCATCCGGCAAATCAAAATTTCCTTCCCGGTTCCAATATTCCGGTTCAGTGGATTGCCTCTGGTTTAAATGCCGTCAATATTAAATTAAGTACTGATAATGGCAATACATGGAATCTCTCTCAGTCAGCCCTTCCGGATACAGGCAATTACATTTCAATTATTCCTACTCCGGTTATAAATTATCCTGATTGTAAAATCAGAATTGAGGATGCTTCTGATCCTGGCTTATATGATATGAGTATTGGAAGTTTTTCTCTCCTTTTTGCTTACGATACTCTTACTCAAAATACCGGTAAAATTAAAATGACTGTGTTTAATAACGGGGCAATAGGTTCTAATGGAACTATCGGTCAGGGATTAAGTTTTATGAATTCTGCTAATGCCTTGTATGCAGGAGGAGTTTTCTTTGGCAACATAACAACCGGCGCTTATGGTGTGTTTCCTAGTTTCAGAATAAATGACCTTGCTATGTATGCTCCTATGCGGTCATTTACTTCAAATTCAAATTTCAATAATATTTCTACTGCTTACTATTCTGATTCTATCGCTGGCTCTCCTTATAATGTTTTAATAAAAGAACAAACTTTTGGTAAAACCAATAACCCCTATATCTTCTATCTTTATAACCTTACCAACAGATCCGCAAATACTCTTTCTTCATTCTATATATGCACTACCGCTGATTGGGATGTTGGTACTTATGCCGCAAACTTTGGCGGCTATTTAGTTTCCAGGAATATGACCTTTCAATTTGATAGTTCCGCCGTAAACCCAAATTATTATGGAATTATTGCTTTAAGCGGTATGTCCGTTGCCTGCCTGAGTACAAGTAACTTTAGCCGGTCTTCTATTATTTCATATATTACCAGCCAGTTGCCTATGCCTATTACTACTGAAGGGGATTATAGAACTTATATCGGCAGCGGCCCTTTTAATATTCCGGCCGGTAGTACTCAGCCTGTCGGTTTTGCTTTTGTTGCTGGCTCCAGTCTTGCCGATCTTGAATCTAACGCTGATCTCGCAATAGCTGACTGGAATGCCGGACTTGTAGGTATAAAGGACAATAGCCCGGTTCTCCCCTCGAACTATTCTCTTAAACAAAATTATCCTAATCCCTTTAACCCCGTTACAATTATTGAATATTCTTTACCCAAAGAAACTTCATTCAAAATTGAGATCTTTAATTCAATTGGACAAAAGGTTAAAGAACTTTATAAGGGCACTCAATCCGCTGGTAACCATAAGATTTATTTGGATGGCTCTTCATTGTCAACCGGCGTTTACTTTTACAGGTTTACATCTGATCAGTTTAACGAAACTAAAAAGCTCTTACTTCTCAAATAAATTCTAACGTAACAATTTATATAACTCTATTTTCTTCGGCGGAGTTCTCAACTCCGCCGCTGATTATCTTACTTTAACTAAGACTACATTGCTCAAAACACCTTTATGCCGCTTTCTTCTGAACAATCTGGCCTGTGCATCAGCTTACATGCTTACCTTTAGTATTCCTTAGCTTTAACCGTTTTTTATCTCAATTTAGTTTGATTATATAAATCAGTATATCTATATTTGGAGTCGTTTTGCTTTCTTTTAGGAATGTTTTATGTTTATTAAGATTAGTGGACTTAGCGAAGGTGTACATAATTTTAGCTTTGATGAAAAAGTATCCTTAATAAATCTGGAAGAACCTTTTTTCGGTAACTTTACGGCTTTCATTGAGCTTAGCAAAACACATAACCAGATTGTTCTGAAAACTGACTTTTCGGTTATTGCTCATTTTGATTGCGATAGATGCGCTAATAATTTCGAATCTGAAATTAAAGGCTCTTACAGAATGGTTTACTTCTTCGGCAGTAAACCCGCTGATGGTGAAAATACTGATGAGAATCTCATCTTCCTTCACCCCGATGCAGATAGAATTGAAATTAGTAATGACCTGAGAGACTTTGCCTTGCTCTCCGTCCCTATGAAAAAACTCTGCAGGGAAGATTGTAAAGGCCTTTGCAGCCATTGCGGTAAGGATCTTAATGACGGCGATTGCAGCTGCGATAAAAATAATACGGACGCCAGGTGGCTCCCGTTACAGGAATTGAAAAACAAAATAAATAATAATTAAACGGAAATACGATGCCAAATCCTAAACGAAAAATGTCCAAGACCAGAAGGGATAAACGTAGAACTCATTATAAAGCTACCGCTCCTACTATGGGCACTTGCTCTAATTGTGGTGAAATGAAACTCACTCACCGTGCTTGCCCTTCTTGCGGTTATTACAATGAACGTTCTTTGTTTTTACCTAAAAGCTAGTAAATATATACCTTCGAATGTCAAATTCTGAGCTCAAAAATTCCAAATGCAGAATTATTGTTGATGCAATGGGGGGGGATTTTGCCCCCCGTAATGCCGTCATAGGTGCAATACAGGCTTTTAATGAAATTAAAAACTTTGAGCTCTTCCTGATAGGCAAAGAAAAGGAAATCCTCGACGTTATCTCTTCAGCCGGTCTTTCTTTTAATAAAGAAAATATCATTAACGCTGATCAGGTTATCGAAATGGGGGATATCCCTACTGCCGCTATCAAATCTAAACCTGATTCCTCTATAGTTATGGGGAATAAACTCGTAAGAGAAGGTAAAGCCGATGCTTTCGTAGGTGCCGGCAATACTGGCGCTATGATGGCCGCCGCTACTTTATTTATGGGAAGAATCCCCGGTGTGGGAAGACCTACTATCGGAACTTTGATGCCTAATTCCGCAGGTGTTTGTACTGTTTTTGACGTCGGCGCAAGTGTCGATTCTAAACCTAAACATCTTCTGGAATATGCAATTATGGGAACTATCTATACCAGGGAAATGTATGGTATTAAAAATCCTTCTGTTGGTATCCTAAGCGTCGGCGAGGAAGATACTAAAGGTAATGAAGTCTCCCTTTCCGCCTTTGACCTGATCAAAAAAACTAACCTTAATTTTAAGGGTAACGTCGAAGGCAATGATATTCTGAAAGGTACTGTCAATGTAGTTGTTTGTGACGGTTTTACAGGTAATATAGTTCTTAAATTTGGTGAAGGCGTCCTTTCTTTACTTAAAGTCAAGTTTAAAGAATTCGCAGGCAAAGGCCTTATCAATAAACTTAAAATCGGACTGGTCAAAAGTGCAATGAAAGAAATCCTCAAGGATTTCGATTATGAAACCCATGGCGGTGCACCCCTGCTTGGCGTTAATGGCATCAGTATTATCGGACATGGCCGCTCTAGCGAATTGGCTATCAAATATATGGTACTTAAAGCAAATGAAATGTACCACAAGGACTTAATCAAAAAATTTGAACACGATATAAAAGAATTCTCTAATTAGCCCGGCTCGCCAACCTTGTTATTTTGTGCGTCTGGCTTGTCATTCTGAGCGAAGCGAAGAATCCCAGCTTTTAATAGTGATCTTTATTTAACTTTTTAATATACATAATGGTAATAAATGGAAAACAGTAAAAAATACAATGCGGCTATAACCGCCCTTGGAATGTTTGTTCCCGATAAAGTTTTAGATAATGCATACTTTGAAAAAATAGTCGATACTAATGATGAATGGATACGCACCAGAACCGGTATCTCTGAAAGAAGAATGCTCGAAAATGGCGCTACCAGCGATCTCGCTACCGGCGCGGCTAAAGACCTTCTCGCTAAACATAATGTTAACCCCGAAGATATCGATGTCATTATTGTCGCTACTGTTACTCCCGATATGTTCTTCCCTTCAACAGCTTGCCTGGTTCAGGATAACATTGGTGCAAAAAATGCCTGGGGCTTCGATATGAATGCCGCTTGCTCAAGTTTCCTCTTCGCCCTTCAGGTCGGTAGCGGTCTTGTCGAAAGTGGTACTTATAAAAAAGTTCTCGTTATCGGCGCTGATAAAATGACTTCTATTACCGATTATACAGATAGAAATAACTGCATCCTCTTCGGCGATGGCGCTGCTGCTGTCCTCCTTGAACCTACTGAAGATAAAAAATATGGTTTCCAGGATTCTCTTTTACACATCGATGGCTCAGGCCGCGAAAGCTTATACATGAAAGGCGGCGGTTCCCTTAATCCTCCTACTCATGAAACTGTCGATAAGAAAATGCACTATATATATCAGGATGGTAAAACTGTTTTTAAAGCCGCCGTTAAAGGCATGGCAGATATCTCCTATGACTTAATGCAGAAAAACTGCCTTAAGGGTGAAGATATCGCTTATCTGGTTCCTCATCAGGCAAATCTCAGAATTATTGACGCTACTGCAAAAAGAATGGGTGTCGGAAGCGAGAAAGTAATGATAAATATCCAGAAATACGGAAACACTACTTCTGCAACTATCCCTCTCTGCCTCGTTGAATATTTCCGCGATGGTAAATTAAAGAAAGGCGATAAAATAATTCTTGCTGCTTTCGGCGCCGGATTTACCTGGGGCGCTTCTTATTTAGTTTGGTCATTAGAGTAGAGAAAAAATTATGTCAAAAAAAGCATTTTTATTCCCCGGTCAGGGCGCTCAGTATGTCGGTATGGCTAAAGACCTGTTCGACAATTCTGCTGAAGCTAAAGAAATGATTCTTACCGCAGATGAAGCTGTCGGTGCCAATCTGTCTTATATTATGTTTAACGGTCCTGAAGATCAGCTTAAACAAACTGAATTTACTCAGCCCGCTATTTTCCTCCATAGTGTCGTTCTCGCTTCTTTAATTAGAACTGTTCAGCCTGAAGCCGCTGCAGGCCATTCGCTCGGCGAATACTCAGCTCTCGTTTCTGCAGGAGCAATTCAATTTTATGATGCTGTTAAATTAGTCCGCACCAGAGGAAAAGCTATGCAGCAGGCAGGTATCGATAACGTCGGTACTATGGCAGCCGTCCTTAACCTTAATCCCGAAGCAGTTGAAGAATGCTGCAAAGAAGCTTCCGCTGAAGGAATTGTTCAATGCGCTAATTTTAACTCCCCGGGTCAGATTGTAATTTCCGGTTCAGTTGCAGGAGTAAGGAAAGCAATGGAACTCTGTAAAGCTAAAGGCGCTAAACTTGTTAAAGAACTGGTTGTAAGCGGCGCTTTCCATTCACCATTAATGCAGTCTGCAAAAGATAAATTAAAAACAGCTCTCGATACCGCAAACATTTATGATGCAAAGTTTCCGGTCTATGCCAATGTTACCGCCAGCCCTGTCTGCCTGAAAGATGATATCAAAAATCTTTTATTTGAACAGGTTACCTCGCCGGTTAGATGGGATGAAACTATCGCTAATATGATTAAAGACGGCGTCGATGAGTTTTACGAAATAGGACCCGGTAAAGTTCTGCAGGGCCTTGTAAAAAGAATCAATGCCGATGTTAAATGTTTCGGAATTGATAAATATGCTGACCTGGAGAAGTATCTATAATGGACATCCCTGAAAAAAGAATAAATAAAATTAAAATAGATCCCCGCATCTTTACTTCTAAGTTCGGTTGCCAGTGCAATGGCGAATGCTGTCACTACGGCGTCTATACTGACCTGAAAGAATGGGAAGCTATTATGGCAATGAAAGAAAAAATAATTGCCGCTATGGATGAATCACAAACTAAAGATTCAACCCTCTGGTTTGAGAAACCTCAGAAAGATGAGGACTTCGAATCTGGCTTCGCAGTCGGCACTGAACTTCACAATGAAAAATGCGTCTTCCTGGATAAGAACGGCTTGTGCACTCTTCAAAAACTTGCTGACGCCGAGGGCAAACATAAATGGGACTATAAACCTATCTATTGTGTGCTGTTTCCTTTCGTTGTCTGGGAAGAAACTTTTACTATAGATGATGATCATATCAATAGATTGACTCATTGCAATAAATTTCCTCAGCATGACGGCACTATCTATGAATCATGCCGCGAAGAAATGCAGCATTTCTTCGGTGAGGAAGGTTTCAAAGAACTTGAAGCATACAGATTGGAGTATTTGAAGAACGCCAATTTGTCATTATGAGCGCAGCGAAGAATCTCTGCCTTTGAATTTATATAATTTTTAATTACGGAGAATAAATGAAGTTAGAAAATAAGAGAGCGCTCGTTACGGGTGGCAGCAGGGGAATAGGTAAAGCTATTATCATGGAACTTGCTAAAAATGGTTGCGATATCGTTTTTACTACTTATAGCCCTAATGAAGCAGGTTCCCTTAAGGATGCTGAAGATTGTAAATTAGTTGAAGCTGAAGTCGCCGCCTTGGGAAGAAAAGCTTTTTCAATTAAAGCAAACGCTTCTTCTTTGCAGGATGCTGAAAAAACATTGGAATTTACTTTGGAAAAGTTGGGCGGTTTAGATATTTTAGTGAATAACGCAGGTATCACTAAGGACAATCTGCTCTTAAGAATGACTGAAGAAGATTTTGACCGGGTTATTTCTACTAACCTTAAAAGTGTATTCAATTATACTAAGGTTTCTGTTAAACCCATGATGTCTCAGCGTTATGGTAAAATTGTTAATATCGCCTCCGTCGTTGGTATTATCGGCAACCCCGGGCAGGCTAATTATGTGGCTTCTAAAGCAGGTGTAATCGGGTTTACTAAAGCCGCTGCAAAAGAATTCGCTTCTAGAAATATAAATGTCAATGCCGTCGCTCCTGGTTTCATTTCTACTGATATGACCGGCGCCCTCAATGACAAACAGAAAGAAGCAATATTATCGGTTGTCCCTATTAAAAGAATGGGTACTCCCCTGGATGTAGCTAGAGTTGTAGTTTTTCTTGCCTCTCCTGATTCAGATTATTTAACCGGACAGGTTATTTCTGTTGACGGCGGTATGGCAATGTAGTTCGTTTTTATTAAATTTTAATCAACAAATAAATTAATTAATTATAGGAGCAATAAAATGGATGTTGAAGCTAAAGTAAAAGAAATCATTATGGATAAATTAGGTGTCGAAGATTCTCAAATTACACCTGAGGCTTCTTTTACTAATGATTTAGGCGCCGACTCTCTTGATATAGTTGAACTCGTTATGGGCTTTGAAAGCGCTTTTCAAGTTTCAATTCCTGATGAAGATGCCGAGAAAATCGGTACCGTTGGCGACGCAGTCAATTACCTGAAAGGAAAATTAAGCTAATCAATTATTATTAAGCCGGATGTTCATCGCATCCGGCTTTTACTCTTCTTTTAGCTTCTTTATTTTTTTTAGATCCAAAATTATAACCTCAGGAGATTTGTATGGGAAACAAGCGGGTAGTTGTTACCGGAATGGGTGCAGTTACTCCTATCGGTATTGGCATCGATCAATACTGGGATGGACTTGTCCATGGTAAAAATGGGATCGGCTTAATCACTAAGTTCGATGCTTCAAATTTTGAAACAAAATTTGCCGCTGAAGTCAAAGACTTTAACCCTGAGAATTATATCGATAAAAAAACTGTCAGAAGAATGGATCCCTTCACTCAGTTCTCCATGGCTACTGCCGCTATGGCTATGGAACAGGCTGCCTTTAATCAGGACACAATTAATAAAGACAGATTTGGCGTAATTTTCGGAAGCGGTATCGGCGGCATGGTCACTAACCAGTCTCAGCATTGGCAGTATTATGAAACCAAAAACCCCAGATTAATTAGCCCCTTCTTCGTCCCCATGATGATCTCTGATATCGCGGCTGGTCAAATATCTATCCGCTATGGACTTAAAGGCCCTAATTATGCAACTACTTCTGCATGCGCTACTTCTTCTCACGCTATTGCCGATGCTTTCATGATCATTCAACGCGGAAGCGCTGATATGATGATGTGCGGCGGCTCTGAAGCTGCTATTGTCGAAATGTCTATCGGCGGTTTCAATGCTCTTAAAGCTCTTTCTACTTGGAATGACCGCTACCTTGAAGCATCACGCCCGTTCGATAAAGATCGGAATGGTTTCGTCATGGGTGAGGGAGCTGGCATTCTTATACTTGAATCTTATGAACATGCTGTTAACCGCGGTGCTAATATTCTCTGCGAGATTGGCGGTATCGGCTTAACCGGAGATGCTCACCATATTACTGCACCAGCACCCGGCGGCGAAGGCGCTGTAAGATCAATGAAAGAAGCTGTCAGAGATGCCGGCCTTCTGCCTGAAGATGTCGATTACATCAATGCCCATGGTACTTCTACTCCGTATAATGACTTGAATGAAACTTTAGCTATTAAAACGGTGTTCGGAGATCATGCCTATAAAATGATTGTAAGTTCTACTAAATCAATGACCGGACACCTCCTCGGCGCTGCCGGCGCAATTGAAGCTATAGCTACTATTCTTGCTATTAAAAATTGTACCGTTCCTCCTACAATAAACCTTATAAATCCTGATCCAGAATGCGATCTTAATTATAGCGCTTTATCTGCTACCAAATGGGACATAAATTGCGCTATAAGCAATACTTTCGGTTTCGGTGGTCATAATGCATCTTTACTTTTCAAGAAGTTTGAGGAATAATATTTTCTATGTTACTTTCCTGGCTTCTTAATAAACTTAAAAAACGGGAAGCTCAAAAAAGCACTAAGAAAATCTCGAAGCTTTTAACTCCTGAGAAATTCTCGGAGCTAGAAGAACTCGTAGGATTCCATATTAAAAACAGGTCCTACTTTATACAAGCCCTGATGCACAGGTCCTTCCTTGAACAAAATACTGAATACGATTTATCCAATGAAAGACTCGAATTCCTCGGCGACTCAGTTCTTAGCTTGATTGTCGCAGAATACCTATTCCAGACATTCTCAGATAAAGATGAAGGATTCCTCACAAAAATTAGAGCTAAACTTGTAAACCGTATGGCGCTTGCAGACGCTTCTGAAAGAATTGATCTTTCAAAATATCTATTAGTCAGCAAAAATCTGTCAAATTCTTTTACTAATGGCTCAAGGACTGTTTTGTGTGACGCGCTCGAAGCATTGATTGGAGCTATTTATCTTGATAATGGTCTAAACGCCGCCAAAGATTTTATTAATAAAGTTTTGATAGTTCCCAATACAAAAGAAGGTGAATATCTTATTGATGAAAACTATAAGAGTCAGCTCCTTGAATTTGCCCAGGCGAGCAAAATGGAAAACCCTGTATATTCAGTAGTTAAAGAAGAAGGTCCTCAGCATAACCGTATTTTTACTATTAAAGTTTCAATTAATAATATTGATTATGGAGTTGGAACTGGTCGAAATAAAAAAAGTGCTGAACAAAAAGCAGCTCATGCGGCTTTAAATGTACTCACACAAAAACCCACATCCGTTTAATTACATTCCACTTTCTCATTTATTTTCTTTAATTTTTAAACTTAATTTTGAAATATTATTCCGTATTTCACGGTCTATTAATTTTCGTATTCCAGGCCTTAAATTATTTGCGTATTATAATTTAAGTGTAGAATAAATAAATCAGAATTCCGTATTAACCGGCCTTAAATTATTTGCGTTAAATAAATTAAGTGTAGTGGAGCGGCAGTGAGCGGAACTGTTTGAGCGTAGCGAGTTTTCCGCGAGCAGCGGAGCGTAACTTAATTTATAGCAAATAATTTACAGCCGATGTTTTCTTTTGTTTCTTTTCTTTGCACCAAAGAAAAGAAAGGAGATATCCAAAGAAAAGAAAGGAGTTAAAAGAAAGGATATCACGAAAGTAAGAGTTTAATTTTAATATTTATATCTAGTGAGCGTGTGCCATGAACATATTTGAACACCCCGATAATTTCGTCAACAGACATGTAGGCCCCGGACAGGGTGAGGTTAAAGAAATGCTGAATGCAGTCGGCGTTGATTCAGTCGATCAGCTGATCAGCGAAACAATCCCCGCATCAATCAGGTTGGAAAAAGAATTGAATCTTAGCGATCCTGTAACAGAATACAGGTTCATCGAGAATCTTAAGAAGATTGCTGAAAAGAATAAAGTATTTAAGTCTTATATAGGTATGGGTTACTATAACACAATTACCCCCGCTGTTATTCAAAGAAATATTATTGAGAACCCCGGCTGGTATACACAATATACTCCCTATCAGGCTGAGATTTCACAGGGTCGGCTTGAAGCCCTAATAAATTTCCAGACAGTTGTTTCTGATCTTACTGGTCTTGAGATAGCAAATGCATCCCTTCTTGACGAAGGCACCTCCGCTGCTGAAGCTATGATTATGGCACATGCTGTTAGGAAAGAAAAAGATGCTCATCAGTTCTTTGTCTCTGAAGAATGTTTCCCTCAAACTATCGATGTTCTTAAAACACGTTCAGCTCCCCTGGGTATTGAATTAATAATCGGCGATCATAATAAAATTGACTTCAATGATAATTTATTCGGCATGTTTGTACAGTTCCCATCAGATAATGGCGAACTATATGATTTCCGCTCCTTATTCAACAAAGCAAAACAAAATAAAGTATTTGTTGTTGCTGCTGCTGACTTGTTAAGTCTCGCAATATTAGCATCTCCCGGTGAAATGGGTGCCGACTGTGTTGTTGGTTCAACTCAGCGTTTCGGAATTCCCATGGGTTACGGAGGTCCGCATGCTGCATTTTTTGCCACAAGAGATGAATACAAAAGATTTATCCCTGGCCGTATTATAGGTTCCTCGATAGACGCTAATGGAAATCTTGCCTATAGGATGGCTCTCGGCACTAGGGAGCAGCATATAAGAAGAGAAAAAGCAACCAGTAATATCTGCACCTCGCAGGTTCTGCTGGCTATTATGGCTGGAATGTATGCTGTTTACCATGGCCCTCATGGATTAAAGAGAATAGCAGAAAAGATTCATAAACTTGCTAAGGTATTGGATAAATCTCTTAGGGATCTTGGTTATGAACAGATGAATAAAAATTTCTTCGATACTCTTCATATTCACCTTGGCTCTAATTCAGTTCAGAAACTCACTCGCATTGTTGAAAATGCTACTAAGAATGAAATGAACTTTCGCTATTTCGAAGACGGTTCTGTTGGAATATCTTTGAATGAATCAACCGATTTTTCCAATATCATGGATATAATCTCGGTGTTCGCTTCTGCTGTAAACAAAACAGTTGATGAGAAAACTATTATAACTCTCGGCGAAAATGTAAAGGTTGATTATCCTTCCGGCCTCGCCAGATCTTCTGAATACATGAAGCACCCTGTGTTCAATTCATATCATTCCGAAACTGAAATGATGAGATATGTTAAGAGTCTTGAAAATAAAGACTTGTCGCTTATGCACTCAATGATTTCTCTTGGTTCATGTACAATGAAACTTAATGCTACAACTGAAATGCTCGGAATTACCTGGCCGCAATTTAGCAAAGTACATCCGTTTGCTCCAGTAGAACAGGTTCAGGGATATAAACAGATATTTAATGAACTCGAAAGTGACCTTGCTGAAATCACTGGCTTCAAAGCAGTTTCCCTCCAGCCTAATTCAGGCGCCCAGGGCGAGTATTCGGGCTTGTTGGTAATCAGAGAATATCATCTTAGCAGGGGAGAGGGACATCGTAATGTTTGCGTCATCCCTTCTTCAGCTCATGGTACTAACCCTGCCAGCGCTGTTATGGCTGGTATGAAAGTAGTCGTAATAAATTCAACTGCTCTGGGAAATATCGATATTGAAGACCTTAAAAAGAAAGTGGAAGAGAATAAACATAACCTCGCTGCTTTAATGATTACTTACCCATCTACTCATGGTGTGTTTGAGGAAGATGTTAAAGAAATATGTGAAATAATTCATAACAACGGCGGCCTCGTATATATGGACGGCGCGAATATGAATGCTCAGGTAGGATTAACTAGCCCCGCAATGATTGGAGCCGATGTCTGCCATCTTAATCTCCACAAAACATTCAGTATCCCTCACGGTGGCGGCGGACCCGGAGTTGGCCCCATCGCTGTTACTGAAAAGCTTGTTCAGTTCCTCCCTAACCATCCTGTTGTTGAACTGGGGCATTCTAATGGAATACATTCAGTGGCTGCAGCTCCATGGGGAAGCGCCAATGTATTAATCATCTCTTATGCTTATATCAAAATGATGGGTGCTTCAGGTCTTAAAAAAGCAACTGAAATTGCTATTCTGAATGCTAACTACCTAAAAGCAAAACTGGGTTCTACTTTTAATGCCTTATATTCAGGAAAAAACGGAAGAGTCGCTCATGAGCTTATTTTCGATATGAGAAGCTTCAAAGATTCTGCCCATGTTGAAGTTGAGGATATCGCAAAACGATTGATGGACTATGGCTATCATGCTCCCACTGTTTCATTCCCTGTTCATGGAACTCTGATGGTTGAACCTACTGAAAGTGAATCAAAGAAAGAACTCGACCGCTTCTGTGAAGCGCTCCTTTCTATAAGAGAAGAAATCAGGGAGATAGAGAATGGCACTGCTGATCAGTCGGATAATGTCCTCAGAAATTCTCCCCATACTGCCGAAATGGTTATTTCTAATGAATGGAATCATCCTTATCCCAGAGAGAAAGCTGCATTCCCGACAGCATGGACAAGAGCTCGCAAGTTCTGGCCTTCTGTCGCAAGAATAAATAATGCTTATGGTGATAGAAATTTAATCTGCACCTGCGCTCCTATATCATCTTACCAGGAAGAATCTGTATGAGGACTACCTGTGAAATATTAAAGGATTCAAAAACAATCGCCGTTGTCGGCATTTCCAACAAGCCCGGTCGAGACAGCGGCAGGATTGCTTCTTTTCTCAAAAACAAGGGCTACAATGTTATCGGTGTTCATCCAACTCAAAAAGATTTCGATGGCCTTAAAGTTTATCGCAGTTTGAAAGAAATTGAAGTCCCAATCGACATTGTTAATGTATTCAGGAATTCTGCATCAATACCTCAACTGATTCCCGACGTACTTGCTGTCAATCCAAAAGTATTATGGCTCCAGCAGGGCATAAGGAATGATGAAGCAGTTAAACCGGCTGTAGATGCCGGTATTGAAGTAATTCAGGATGAATGTATTGCTATGGAATATAATCTCTGTATTCCATCAACTTTCTCTCGTTAACTCTTATATGCTGCGAATCCTTATAATACTTTTTATCTCAGCATTTTCCACTTTGGCCCTTGCCCATGATATAAATGATACTACCTTTATTGGCGGGAAATATTCCGTAAAAGTGGATTCTATTATTATACGTGGGAATAAAATTACAGAGGATTTTATAATCCGTAGGGAGCTTACTTTTCATGAGGGCGATTCCCTCACTGCTTCAAAAGCTGCTTATAACAGTGACCGCGTTTATAGTCTCGGCCTCTTTGACCACGTTAAAATTAACCCTGAAGTTCGTGACTCTGTTACTTATGCTATGGTGGATGTTGATGAAGCCTGGTATATCTGGCCCATTCCGTTTCTTGATGTTAAAAATGGCGACTGGAATAAAATATCCTTTGGCATTGATATGCTGATTAAAAACTTCAGGGGAATGAATGAAACAGTTAGAGTAGATTTCGGGCTGGGATATGACCCTTCTGTATCTCTCTCCTATACTATTCCCGTTATTAAAGCCAATAGCAATATTTCTCTGACTACAGCGTTATCTTATTCCAATGTCCAGAATGAAAGTAAAATTGCAGAGGCACAGTATGGTTCAAGTTTCAGTCAGAAAATGCTGAATGCTCAGATCATATTAGGCGACAGGTTTTCTCTTTTTCATTATGTGCAGATTACCGGTGGCTTTAATTATATTGAAACTCCGTTCTATGTCCCTAATTCCAATATAAATGCTTCTGATCAGCGGATTGACCATTTGTTTTATCTTGGAACCGGCTATACTTATGATACCAGAGATCTGGCTCAGTTTCCTCTGAAAGGTATTCTTGGTACTGCAAATGTTTTGGATAAAGGGTTGGGTTATCAGAATATCAACTATCAGGTTTATACAATCGATTTCAGAGAATACCGCAGAATAGTTTGGGATCTGTATGGCAAGTGGCGGTTTGTTACCCGTTTAACTTCAGGCAAAATTATTCCTTCTTATGATGTTTCTTTTTTAGGTTACGGCGATAGGGTACGCGGCTATTCAAATGTGGAAGAAGGAAATAATTATTATCTTTCTTCTTTAGAATTTTATCATCCGTTAATTAAAGATGTTAATATCAATCTTGACTTTATTCCCATTGTTCCGCCTCAGCTTCTTTCTTATAGGGTTGCTCTTTACACTGAAGTTTTCGGTGATGTTGGAACAGCCACTCAAAGAGGCAGGACTGTCGGCATAAATGATTTTGAATCAGGTTATGGCTTCGGCTTAACTCTTCTCGTTCTTCCTTATAATATTTTGCGTGTTGAAATGGCTTTTAATAATTTTGCTAAATCGGAGTTACTGGTAAATCTTGGAATCTCTTTCTGATATAGAACTTTTTTATTCTCCCTATGGGAATATCAATAATGAAATAATTATTGACGGTGAGGATTTTTCCCACGCCGCAAGAGTAATGAGGCATAAAACCGGCGACACTCTTTTTATTACCGATGGAAAAGGCAATATCTATAAAACTGAAATAAAAATTATGGGTAAGGATGCCTTAACAGCCGTTCCGGTTAAAACTTTCATATATGAAAATTCCCGCAAGAATGTTTTCTTCTGTATACCAAAACTTAAGAACCCTGACCGCTTTGAATTTGCTCTTGAGAAATGCGTTGAACTCGGCTTTACAAACTTTATTGTTTATGAATCCAAAAGAACCGTTACACGCGGAGATAAACTGACCCGCTGGGATAAAATACTTGTTTCTGCTATGAAACAATCATTGCAAAGTCATCTTCCTGTTATTAAAACCGCTGCTTCATTGAAAGAAATATTCTCTTATGAAGGTGAGAAAATTGGTTTCGACCAGAAAGCAGAACATGGACTATCGGCATTCAATATGCTTCCATCTGTAAATTATTATTTAGTTTTCGGTCCTGAAGGAGGGCTGGATACTTTTGAGCTGGGTTTGTTTAATAAGTCAAACCTCTTTAATATTGCAGAGAACAGGTTACGCTCAGAGACGGCAATTATTAAGGCTGCCTCCTTATTATAATATTATTCAATATGAAAATATTTGTTCCATTGTTTATGTTGTTCCTTGTAATAACCGGCTGCGGAAGCTCGCCCCGGTTTACTTCTAATGAATCAAAGGAAGTAAAGAAATCCCGCTATGAAGATAGAAAATCTAATAGAGATGTTAAGAAACCGGATCCCGTTATTGAAGATGAATTTAGTAATTCACCTGTATTGGAATCTAAAACCGGTGTTGCTTCTTATTATGGTGATAAATATGACGGCAGGAAAACCTCTTTCGGCGAGGTCTTTAATAAAAATGATTTAACCGCTGCACACCTTAAATACCCCTACAATACTATTATACGCGTCATAAACCTGATGAATAATAAATCAACAATTATTAGGATCAATGACAGAAAGCCCGACTTCAATGGACGCATAATCGATGTGTCTTATGGTGCAGCCAAAAAACTGGATATGCTGAAGAATGGTATAACCGAAGTACGCCTCGAAGTCCTTAAATGGGGAACTGATTAACCTACTCTGCGAATGTCATTCCACCTCTGCAATTGTCATTCTGAGCGTAGCGAAGAATCTCTGCTCTCCATTCTCTTCAATGCTCTCCGTGCCCGTCTTCTATTCTAACCTGTTGCAGGAATTCTGCCACTGTATCCTCACTCTGATCTCCATAAGTTCCGAATGCATCAACATAAACTCCTTTATCTCCGTCATCCGTTTCAATTGCATATAGTACAGACATATCCGCAGGGTCTGAGTTACCCTCAAACCTGTATACTTCTTTTATTGTAAGTTCATCCGAATGATATTTCCTGGTAGTTTCTTTTCCAACAAGAAGTTCCTTTTCGATTTCAAAGTCGTCAGTGTATCCCTTATCCTTTAAATTATTCATAGTTTCTGATAACGTGGTCATCTCATCGCGTATTAACATAGTAAACTCTTTTTATCCAAATGTATGTTATGGCAATGAAATATAGGTGATTTGAAGCAACGAGCCGGCTTGCATTATAGGAATAAAAAATCCCTTTATTAAAAGGGGAGTGTTAGAATTGAGTAAATCCCCCCTTAAGAAAAGGGGGATAAAAGGCAATTGTTATTGCTAATTCTTCTGCAGCGATGACATCCAGTCTTTCTTTATAATAATAAATTTCTCCTTCTGCTTGTCATTCAAAATACTTGTAATCTTCGTTTCAAGTGCTGTAGTCTTGTTTTCCTTAACCTGTTTATAATTATCCATTACCAATGTTTTTATTTTAGTAGTCTGTTCGTCGGAAAGTATAAGTTTCAACTGAAGCCTTTGTGTTGCTTTCTGAACTGTTTTGGCTATTTCTTTGTTATCCTGTGCATGGAGTACCATAACTCCTAATAAAAGAATAAAAAATATCTTAATAACTCTTTCCAATTTTAACTCCTGTCAATTGTTGACTAAAACTAATATTATGACCAACTAAAGTCAATCAAACTCTGTACCAAAAATTTATTTCCAGAATGTCGGAATAAATTGAAAAAATCAGTATTTTTAGACCTTACAAAAATGCAAGTGTATAATTTTAAGGACTCGGCAAAGAAGATAGTAGACTCCTGGATAGAAATACTGAAAAAACATTCTTTCAGTGTATCCGCCCCGGTTTTGAATGACTATAACTATGAGATCAAGGTCTCAAACGGTATCTCTAAATTAAAGCTTCTGGTTTATTTCGGTAAAAACGGAAATAAAACTGTACTTCAGGGAGATAAAGAAAGCCGGTTTTATGGCGATATAAATAACCTGTTATTTGATAAATTGCCCGTACCACAGAACGACAATGTTCCTGAACCTGAAAATTATATCGGAACAGACGAATCAGGAAAAGGAGATTATTTCGGTCCATTAGTCGTTGCAGGTGTTATTGTTGATAAGGTTTCTTCAGAAAAGCTAAAGAAAATTGGCGTGAAGGACAGCAAACTTCTAACCGATAGCATCATGAAGAAAATGGCGCCTGAAATAAAACTTATCGTCAGTGATAAGTTCAATATTATTGTTATTACACCCAAAACATATAATAGCCTTCATCTGAAAATGAAGAATGTGAACAAGATCCTTGGGTGGTCCCATGCTAAGGTAATCGAAAACCTTCTTCTGAAAGAAGAAGTTCCGGATGCTATCAGCGATAAGTTCGGAGATGAAAAACTCATATTGAATTCCCTTCAGGAAAAGGGAAAGAAAATAAACCTGATGCAGTTTACTAAAGCAGAAAGATATACTGCAGTTGCTGCAGCTTCGATACTTGCGCGTAATCGGTTTAATGAATGGTTCGATGAGCAGTCAGAAAAAAACAATCTTAAACTCCCTAAAGGAGCATCTGGCATTGTAGATAATGCATTAAAAGATATTAAAGCAAAATATGGTTCTGATTTTTTGGTAGATATAGCTAAACTACATTTTAAGACAACAAATAAAAAATAGAGATAAATAATAAATGGCAAAATCAAAAGTAAGAAGAATAGGTGTGTTAACCGGTGGCGGCGACTGTCCCGGTCTTAATGCGGTTATACGTGGTGTCACGAAACCTGCTCAGGACTATGGTATGTCCGTATTCGGCATCCTTGATGGTTTTGAAGGATTGGTTGAAGGACGTGCAAAAGAATTAACTAACGAAGACGTCTCTGGTATTCTTGCCCGCGGTGGGACAATATTGGGATCTTCAAATAAAGGAGATCCATATCATTGGCCGGTTAATAAAGATGGTAAAATTGAAATCCAGAATAAATCCGCTAATGCATTGAAAAATTATAATGCCTGGAACCTTGATGCAATTATTGCTATAGGCGGAGACGGTACTATGCATATCTGCAAGAAATTAGGCGAAATGGGAATGAACATGATCGGAGTTCCTAAAACTATCGATAATGACCTTGAAGCTACTGATCAGACTTTCGGTCATGACTCGGCTGTTTTTATTGTGTCTGAAGCATTAGACCGCCTCCATACTACAGCTTCATCCCACCATAGAGTAATAGTGGTTGAAGTCATGGGACGTTATGCTGGATGGATTGCTCTCAATGGCGGACTGGCCGGTGGAGCAGATATAATTCTTATTCCTGAAATTCCATTCTCATGGGAAAAGGTTTATGATAAAATCCTTACAAGAGAGTTAATGGGAAAGAAATTTAGCCTTGTCTGCGTGGCTGAAGGAGCCAGACCAATTGACGGTGCATTGACCACCAAAGGTATGGATATTAAACGTCATGACCCAGTTCAACTTGGCGGCATCGGAGAAGTCGTTGCACGTAAGATTGAAGAGGGAACAGGCAGGGAAACTCGTGTTACCGTTTTAGGACATGTACAGCGCGGTGGCAGCCCTACTCCATATGACAGAATCCTCTCTACCAAATTCGGCTGCCTCGCAGCAGAACTTGCTGTACAAAGAAAATTCGGCAGAATGGTTGCATTAAAAGGCACCGAAGTCAAGAATGTTAGGATTGAAGATGCTATCGCTAGACAAAAACTTGTAAATTCTGATACCCAGGCAGTTCACGTTGCTAGAGAAGTTGGAATTTCTTTCGGAGAACCGTAATAAATGTTAAAAACAGGGAGGAAATAATTTGTTTTTTCCTCTCCTGTCTCATATATTTGGGTCTGAAATTTTGAAAGAATGGGGTCGTAGTTCAGTTGGTTAGAACGCCTGCCTGTCACGCAGGAGGTCGCGAGTTCGAGTCTCGTCGGCCCCGCCACTTAAAAGCCTGTAACATAATAAGTTACAGGCTTTGTCATTTTAAAGATATTTCGGACGTAACGAATTCCGTAACGAAACTT
>TBL_comb47_HYPODRAFT_10001087_pt1 | contig 35688 bp, 40 predicted proteins | sample TroBogypolimnion_40_FD_10682 | JGI IMG/M metagenome (IMG submission 10682)
GCACCCCTTACAATCGAAAACTTGAAAGCAACGACTGCGTGGGATTTTATTTCAATGTTAGCTCCAAATAGGGTTAGATTTACTGTTATTCCTGAGAAAACCGAAGTAATAAAACAAACTGGTCGCGTTTGTCCATTTTGCAAGCATGCATTGGCCAAATATCCTAATGGTAGCTGCGGTTGTCAGAATGTTAATTGTCTGTAACAAAGAAATATAATGATTAAAATACTACAGTATATACTTGGTTCTGGAGCAATTATAATGTCAATTTGGATTGCTTATGAGAGTGGATTTCAGGCTGGATATCGGTTTGGTAGTCAAAAACCCAAAGATGCCACACCAGAAGATTGTAATAATCCTAATAATCCTTGGAATAAACAACAATGAAATATAAATATTATTTAATGGTTGATAATGGTTGTCAGTGGGAAACTGTTATAATCAAGATTGACGAAAATGATAAGGTCGTTGATAATGAACAATTGAACGGACAAATTCAAGGACCATTTATTAAAAACATAGCGGATAGAGAATTACACTTTTCCAACCGGCAATATTTAAACAATTGGTGGTATGGTTGGTCTATTTCTGAAAAAGAATATAATACTTTAAAACGGCTTGTAACACTTTATTTCAGTTATAAAGAATATTTGGACACCTTGGGATTACAGTCCTAATAGTGCTTGAATTTCTTTATAAGACATCCCTTCTTTGTAGATTTCTGCAAATTTAGCTGCCATACCACTATCGACCCATCTTGCCATTGCCTCTGACCAACTTAATTCGGTATTAGTGATCTGGCTTTGTTCCCATTTAAAAATTTCGACAATTTTACACTGAATTACGAGGCGATTACTATATTTCGCGTCATGGAGTATAAGCTCTTTTATAAAGCAATAATCAGATTGACAGTTAGAGCCACACAATTCTTTAAGTAATGTTTTTGTAATTTTAGCCATAGTATTATTATATAATACACGAGGAGAATGTCAAGCATATTAATCAAAAATAAATGTAAAATAATCTTACGTTTTATGTTCTTACTTACTACTTATATACAAGAGGTTACAAACATGGGAAGAAAAAAATTAAATAGAACGAAGGAAGAAACCAATGAACAATCCAGAATTAGAATGCAAAGATATTACGATAACCACAAGGACAAAATCCTTGAAAAAAGAATGCGCCGATATTGGGAAGGAAAGAAAATTAAAACAGAGGCAACGTGACATAGAAAGAAGACTTCGGGACAAGGCCAAACATAATTCCGATTGTAAGGAATGGAGAAGAAAAAATAAAATCAAATGTAATGAGAAACGACGGCTTAATACATTATCTAAAAAAAATTATGATAATATGAATGATTTGGAATTATTATCCGCTGTAGTTTCAGAAATAAAAACAAAAATATATTTAAAAAATTGGAACAAAAATAATGCTACACGTGTAAAAAAATATAGAAAAACATATGAAAATAATGTTAGATTGCATCCAGAAAAATATAGGGAAAAAAATAAAGAATTACGAAAAAAACAAAAGCATGAATGGCACAAAAAACACAAAGATGAACAAAATCGCTTGTCAGCTATAAGAATTAGAAATAGGAAAACTATAGATATTAACTATAGAATATCGTGTAATTTGAGAAGTAGACTTAATTCCGCTATAACGCGTAATCACAAACAAGGGTCCGCCGTTAAGGATTTGGGGTGTACTATAGAAGAATTTAAACAATATATAGAATCTAAATTTCAACAAGGTATGACTTGGGAAAATTATGGGCCATACACTTGGCACATAGACCACATTGTGCCTTTATCTTGGTTTGATTTAAGTGACAGAAATCAATTATTGTTGGCGTGTAACTATACAAATTTACAACCATTATGGGCAGAAGATAACTGGTCTAAAAATAAGTTAACAAATTTGTAATCGGTGATTATATTTATAACTAAATGAAAACTTCATGGATTGATGTAGATGATGCGGACTGGGATATGGAAACGGAATCATTTAATACATGGTCACGGATATCAAAGAAAAATGATAAAATTAAAAGAGATATTAGACCAACGGTTAAGATGGATAGTTGGTTATATAGACAGTTACGGAGCCATTCATTATCAATTAGTGAATAAAGGAGATTTTCCTGATACACATTTGGGTATATGGGGTAGCGCTGCAAAAATGAATAAGTGGAGGTGGATACCAACAGAACCAAACCATTTGCACACTTATAATCAACCATTAGACCCAGAAGATGAAGATAAAATTTGGCAAATTATAGATAGGTATAGATTGTGATAAAATTAGTAGAAATAGCACAACAAGTAATTAAAGAAGGTGGTAAAGCTTTCGGTGATAGAGCCAAGAGAATGACTACTTCTGAAATGCATGTTGTATTTAATGAACTTAAAGACAAAATTGGAAAATATTTTGGTAAATTTGAGATTGCTAAATCATTACCATCAAAGGAATCGCATGGGGATTTGGATATTGTTACCCTCAATGATAAAGGATTAAACATATTTGAATTTCTTAAACAACAATATGGTGATGCTATTGAAGATACATTGAAATCAGGTAATGTAAATAGCTTCTTATTTCGTTCACAATCTTTAGGTAAATCGGTTCACGTTGACATTCTTACAACTGGTTCAGAAGAAGATTTTAATCCACAATATGAGTATTTATCATATGGAGATTTTTCCGGAATATTGGGAGTAATGAGCCGAAGACTTAGATATAATTACGGAACTCTCGGATTTTTTAAAATATTTGAAGACAAGAGAAAACAATATCATTATATTTTGATAACCAAGGATTTACGGGAAGGGTTAAAAATTTTGGGATTTGAATCTGTAATGGGAGAATTTGATAATATACAAACCAATGATGATGTTGTTAAATTCATATCGTCTTCACCATTATTTGATAGTGATTATTACAAAAATATGATGCTCAATAATTCTGATCGCAAACGATGTAGAATTGGTAGAAAGTCTGCCGATGAAATTCGTAATAAATTGTCTTCCATGAATAAACATAGAAGCATTGAAGACAATGACCATTTTCTAAAGAAACTATACCCAAATTATTATAAAAATTTACAACGAGAAATTGAAAAAATTGAAAATGTAGTGGTTATAACTAAAAAATATACTGGAGATTGGATTTTGCAAAATTTCCCCCAAATTAAGCCCGGAAAAGTGATAAACCAAATAAAAACATACTGGAAATCTCTTTATAACGACAATATTGATGGTGTACCCGAAGAAACACTAAAACAAGTTACACAAAATTATATCAATTCATTAAAATAATTAAAGATTTTTTGACGTTTTATGATTTGACGTTATATTTATTAGTATGGAGAATAACACTATATGGGAAGAAAAAAGTTACATAGAACCGAAGACGAACTTAAAAAACAACGACGAATTAGATCAGACAGATATTATGAAAAACATGGGGAAGAAATTAGAAAACGAAATCTCGAAAGATACTTTAGAAATAAAAAAACTGTATAACAAAAAATATTATCAAAAACACAAAGAAAAAATAAAAACACGATCTAAGAATTATTATAAAAATAATATAAATGCGGTTAAAACTCGTATAAAAACAAATGCAAAAAAGATAGCTAAATATAAAACGGAATATAGAAAACGACCAGAAACAATTAAACTCGCTAAAGATTATAATAAGCAATATAGAATAGACAATTTTGACAAAATAAAAATTTCTGATAAAATGTGGAGAGAAAAAAATAAAGAGTGGGTAAGAGAAAGGAGACGAAATTATTGTCGTAAGAAATTCAAGACAGATATTAATTATAAACTCCGGGCATCTTTAAGAAATCGTTTACACAGTGCTATAATTGGTAATCAAAAGGCTGGAAGTGCGGTTAGAGATTTGGGATGTTCAATTGATGAACTGAAGAAATACATCGAATCAAAATGGTTGCCGGGAATGTCATGGGATAATTGGACGCTTGCCGGTTGGCACATTGACCATATTACCCCCTTATCATGGTTTGATTTAACGAATAGAGATCAATTGCTCATCGCTGTTCATTACACAAATCTTCAACCATTGTGGTGGGATGATAATTTGCGTAAACTAGCAAATTAACCTTAAAAATGTGTCAAAACACGATGTTATTAATAATATTTAATCATACTCTTATGTTTTTTAGATAATTACAAGTGATTGCCTAAAAACTGATAATTAATGGTTAAATGGCAATTATTATTTAAAATATTTGTTTTTATATCTTGGTATACAGCGATTCCTGATATAAGCTTACCATGAAAGGGCAAATTAATATTGAATAAATGAGCAAAATAGTGACCACCAACGGGATTCAAGTAGTCATCGGCCATATCACCATTATTTTCAATACGGATTCTTCCAAAACAATTTAAAGCATCTTCTTCCAATAAAATAAACGATTTGCAATTCTCAACTACTGTTTTTAATGGAGAATTAAATAACAATACATCAAAATCATACTTAATTTCCCTGGTAATCACAACAAATACCGAATTAATAATACCACTTACCGATACATTTGGTTGACCTCCAAGAATTAAAAATTTATTACCCAATACCAAATTTTGGCTATTAAATGCCCCCGTTTCATGCAATTTAACTTTTATTGTTCCATATGACATATCTCATATAAATAGAATAAATCACATCCAGAATTATATTTATATCAAATGAGACAACTTATACAAAAACGTCGTGGCCCCAATGGAAAAATTACAACATATATAATAAATGTTCCAAGTTATGATGATACCGTCGTTGTTAGTAGTGGTGGCGACGATGATGATGTTGACGGTGGAGGCGGCGATGGATCAGGTGGCGGCGGCGGATATTCAGGAATTTGGACAATTGGAATATCGACAATTGGTGGTGGAGATGTTCTTAGTTAAAAGTGAGATAAATTTATGTCAAATACAATAAAAACAGTGACAAATTTAAAAAATTTATGGGTAGATGGTTATACTCCAAATGGTTCAGACTTTTCTGATGTGTTTACTACAATGGTGGCAAATACATCTGGTAGTGGTGATGTCGTGATTACAAGTGCAACTGGAAACATTAAGGTTAATAATAATACTGTTATTTTGGATAGTATGACTTCATCGTTATCTGTAGCATCGGCTTCTTATATTACCCCCGGAGCAACACTATACATAGTCTCTGGTTCAAATGACACTAACTCGTCATATATTGAACCATATAATTTACCCACTGGCATTCCCTATACACCACCATTTAAAGAAGGAAGAATGTTCTACAGTTCCGATTACAATAACTGGGTTTATTATAATGACCAAGATTTCGGAGTACATATTGGAAAAGAAGTAATCTGGAAAGTATATAACAACACAGGAACTACATTAACTATGGGAAGTCCCGTGTATCTTAGTGGATCAACCGATGGAAATATCCCCGATGTCTATCCATGTATTGCTGATGGTTCATTTACAAAAATTGATACGGTTGGTGTAATTAGAGCAGATATTCCTGTTGGAGAGGTTGGATATGTTATTCAGGCAGGAGTTATTCATAATATAGATATGGCAGGATTTAATACCGGAGATTCTCTTTATATTTCATCAATATTAGGAGCATTAACCAATGTTCCTCCTGTGTACCCATTTGAGCAAATAAGAGTTGGTAACTGTCAGACATCTGGGATAAATGGCAGTCTTGTGATTTGTCCAGCATTCTTTATTCCTCCGATTATCCCATACGCAGGAATGACTACGGGCCCCACGATTACGTTTGATGGAACTGGGTCCATTATAGTTTCTTCTGGAAGTGTTAACCTATATTTAAATTCGGATGGGGCTGGAGATGTTTATTCCTTTCCAGTTCATGCAACCACTATGTCTCTGATTACTGGTTCTACAAATTATATTGTTGTAAAACATGAACCTTCTGATGGAGGTGTGTACCAACTCACCACCGATTCATCATATGCAAATGGAGTTTCTATTGTTAGAGTCGCACACATTGATATTAATACCGAAGAAAATCCGTGGGAATTACACATCTTTAACGTTGGAATTGTAGGATTTGCGTTGGCAAATAAGATAAATAATAAAGACATATCTCTTTATGGTTTCCAAAGACAATATGGATTGGTGTTATATACAACTGGGTCACCTACCAATTTTGGGATAACAGATGGTAAGATTTGGTATGGTTCAAATCCCACTATTATATCTGAGTATAACACGACTGTTCCCAACAATGAGTGTTATCATTATATAAATTCTGCAAGTGTTTGGACATATGTTAACACTCCTGGATATGACAATTTAAATTATAATGATTCATCTGGTTTGGTTCCTTTATCGGACAGTAAATGGACAGTGAATTACATTTATCGGCTTGTTGCTGGGTCTACAGATGCTTCTATTATTTTGGACACCAATCAATATGATTCGGAGATTTTAGCATCGACGAATTCAACTATCCCAGAATTACCACAAACATTTAATGATATTGGAATGTTAGTTGGAAGGATTATAGTTCAAAGTGGTTCTACTGTTCCTACAATAGAATCGGCGTTTGGTGTAACATTTAATTCATCAGTAGCCACTAACCATGAAAACCTACTTGGATTACAGGGAGGAACTGCTGGACAACACAATCATTTAACATTAGAAGAATACACTGGAACTGGAACTGGAGTTTTTGTCAGACAGACCAATTCAACAATAACTGGTTCAATTACAACAGCAAGTTATTCTGTTAATTCCGTTACTGCGTCATATTCATTGGTGTCAACATCATCATCATATGGATTAACAGCAAGTTATATTGGTGCTGGTAATATAACAACTGGAACAATAAATAATAGCAGATTGCCTTCTCAAATTAATATAACTGGAATTACTGGTTCATTAAATGGCACGTCTAGTTGGTCTACTAATTCATTGACGGCATCAAGTATTAATTTCACTCCAACCACATCTAGTTACTCTAATAATTCAACATCTTCAAGTTATTCAATATCATCTAGTAATTCTATTCTTGCACTAACAGCATCAAGTATTAACTTTACTCCAAATTTATCTAACACAGCAAGTTATATTCTTGGTTCAAATGTTAGTGGCAAGGTTTCAACGTCAACAACCTCAGATACCGCTAGTTATAATATCAGCAGCAGTCACTCATTAAATAGTGATAATAGTATTAGTGCATCATATTCATTAAGTTCAAGTTATTCTACCAACTCAACAACTTCATCTTATATTGATGCTGGCAACATAACAACCGGTACATTAAATAATTCAAGATTACCAACACAGATTAGTATAACTGGGATTACTGGTTCATTAAATGGTACATCAAGTTGGTCTACTAATTCATTGACGGCATCAAGTATTAATTTCACTCCAACCACATCTAATACAGCAAGTTATGTTCTTGCAAGAGATATTAGTGGTACAATAACTAACGCTTCAACTGCATCTTATTTAAATAGTGGCACATATACAATTACTTCAAGTTGGTCTAATAATTCTGTATCAGCAAGTTATGCTCCAGATGCACCTACTGCGTCTTATGCTAATAACGCATTATCAAGTAGTTACGCTTTAAGTGCATCTTATTCATTATCAAGTAGTTATGCAAAATCGGCATCATATTTATTTGGAACAGTTGGCGCATCTACAACAACCAATGCTGCACTAACAATTTTATCTGGTTCCTTGTTAACTACTGCGTCTGTTGGTGTAGTAGAATATGATGGTGTTAATTTCTATGGGACCACAGATACTACTGGTGGCCGTGGTGCTATCCCAACTACACAATATTTTGTATTAACTCAAACTGGAAGTGCTATAACTACAATTGCTAACTTTTTTGGAGCAAATTCCAACATTTCGTTAGCATCTAATGGTCTATATGAAATAGAAATAATAATGTTCTTTACCAAAGCAGGACCTGCTGGTACTGGTACATACACGTTTACTTATAATGCTGCACCAACAAATTTAAGCTTTGATTTAATATCAACGGTTCCAGCTGGTGTTATAGCGCCAACCTCAATAGCTAATAATAGTTCTCTGTTTTCACAAGTATATAATAATACGTCATCTCCTTATTCTTATACAGATGGTGGCAATTTGGGTACTGCTACACACTATAGAAAATTTAAAATTCTTTTAGTTGCTGCTTCCACAACAAACTATATGAAAATTCAAGCAACATCTAGTGCAGGAACAATTACTCCGGGAATAGGCAGTCGTTGGTGCTGTAAGAGATTATCTTCTACTAATGTTGGCAATTTCTCAGCATAAAATGTAAGGATTTATGTATAATAATCAAAATTATGGATGTTTAATGTTGGCAATTGAACCAAAATTTGGCAAGAACATTGTTAAATTTGGTAAAAAAATGATTCCTGAAAAACATTTATACCTTAACAAGGCGGATGATATTAATGGGTATGAATCTGCTCCACACATCACGGGAAAATATGGTTTTACCACGGATTTAACCGACAATGATATTAAACAAATCATTTCAGAATTAACCGGCTTTATCAATGAAGAAATGAATGACATTATATATGTCAATAGTGGGGATGGTGGTGGTAGAGGCAGAACATTAAATGGCGATGAATCAAGAGTAAATACTAATTCGGTTACATGTGAAGGAAATGAGGATAAAATAATCAAGCCGAAGAAAAAATTATTATTGGGTATCAATGGTATCAGTTGTTTTGAATGCAGGGATTATGATGTCGTAAAGCTGGATATATTGCAAAATCCCATATTGAACAAAATACATGCATTAGCACCAAGATTTCCTCACATTGACACACAAGAAAAATATGTTCCTCATATAACCATAGCATACATTAAAAAGGGACTATTTCCGCACACAAAAACGGGGTTAAATATACCCGTTCAGATTTCGGGGTTTCATTACTCTGGAATAGATAATTCCAAACGGTACTACGAAATATGATTAAATTAATCAAACCTGATGATATAACGTCCAATCCGTTTATTGTTAGCATGACCTTCAAATCAACAGACAATGGCACCGCTTTTATGTTGTATGAAAGTCTTTGCAATGGAAATATTATAACAATGTCAGGAATTAACCAAATCATCAATGTATCCGTACCATACTTTTCTCAAATTGCTGCGACAGGGGGAAATGGGGCATATTCATTCACATTAACATCGGGGGAGTTGCCTGTAGGATTAACATTAAGTTCTACGGGGATTATATCAGGAACCCCAATATCCACGGGGGATTACTCCTTCACGATAGAAGTTTCCGATAGTAATTCGTGTCTGGGAGAAGAATCCTACTCATTATCTATAGAATGCCCGGTGATTACCACCTATCTTGGCCAAACATCATATTCTGTGTATAATAATTTTATTGACCCGATTGTTTCCAGTGGAGGATCCGGTGGGTATTCCTATTCAATTTCAAACGGGGTACTACCGGTGGGTGTAATAATGGAAATAGTAGAGCCGTATGGATGGGTTATTCATGGAACACCGATGTCTACAGGTTCTTATCCATTTACAATATCATCAATTGACTCTTCTGGATGTGTTGGAAGCTCCGAGGAAAATCTAAGCATTTTTGTTAATCAATACACATGCCCGAGTATAACCTTAAATCCAACTATAATAGATTCGCCAATTGGAACATTATACAATGCACAGATAACAGCATCAGGAGGAACAGCACCGTACATATATTCCATAACAAGTGGGTCACTACCGATTGGTTTGGTGTTAAATCCGGATGGTTCAATTACGGGGACTCCCACAGTATCTGGTACATATACCTTTACATATCAAGCAGTAGATTTCATGGGATGTATAGTTAATAAGAATTATTCAATAAAAATTTATACGTTGTATACTCTATGGCAGGGGGTTCGTAGCAATGATGGTACAATATTGAGTGGTCCTGTTTCCGGTGGCGCTACTGTTTATCCAGATCCTATGTATAGGGTATATACCATTAATCCAGAAATATACACCAATGTCACTATTGGAGAGTATTTTGGAGAAGGAACTCTGTATTTATCCCCAGGATTTTCAAACATCACAAACGCCTCTATAGTGTATAGTGTTGTGGGTGAATATCCAATAACAATAAATTCTAATAATCTTCCATCTATAAAAACATTAAATATAGCCACGGGCACTACAAGTAGTATATCAACCATACAATCATCATATTGCCCAGCACTTCTTGAAATATCAATTATCGGACCGGATTATAAAATTTCTACTATAGATGTTTCACATAGTACAGTATTAAAAGAAATTTCAATTGTATCCGACTGTATTATAACCACGATTAATGCTTCTGATTCACTATCCACAAATTTTGGTATAGAGTATAATGGAAATGTTGCAATATCTACTATCGATATGTCAAATTGCGGCCAATTGGGATCATTAAAAATTTGGGGTGCCGGTGACATCTCTATAACAACCCTTGATATGTCAAATTGTAACAATTTGCTGTCATTACAGCCTGCTGGTGCAGGCAACTTCTCTATAACAAACATCAATGTCAGAAATTGTTCATCAATAACATCGATTGATTTGGCATATTTATCTGATGTCGGAACTGCGTATGTTGGTGGGGCAAGTACATATGTCTCTGCTTCATTCGTGTCTGCTGGATGGACAGTATTACCATAATGAAAACCGATATACCATTTATAGTTAGAACGGGAAATTGGAAAGCCAGGGTTTTGATTAATATAGACGATGGAATAACAGAAAATGATTACATTGAAGCTACTACAGAAGCAATAGAATCTTGTTTTGGCGAAGAAGAACAGGATAACTGTGAAATTTTAGAATTGTTTGATGACGAGGGCAAAAACTTTTTTGCATCCACATATAATGGCGATCCACTTGAAATACCAGATTTTCTTTTCGGCATATTAATCATTTGCTGTCTTGAAAAGGATTATAATAATAAAAAGAAATGGAGATATTATTCATTAAGCAACATATTCGCCAATGCGGCCCAAACAGAAAATTATAATATGGCAGTATCATTAGAAAAGAAATGGAAAGGCCATATAACCAAATTATTGGAAAGACAGAAGAAGATTAAATTGGTTATAAAAAAGAAAAAAGAATCATTAAAAAAAGTTGACCGTAAGAACAAAAAGTAATATAATAGTATAGTTTATAGGTAATACATTTATTGAAAAATAGTGAAAATAAATGACATTTTATGAAACCTTAAAACTACTTATTAGTATATGATTAAACTATCTGAATATGCTAAGAAGCACAATGTGACTTATAGAACAGCATTTAACCATTTCCACAAAGGACTAATTGTGGGGGCATATCAATTACCAACTGGAACGATTGTCATCCCAGATGGAAATGATTTCACACCAAATAAATCTGAATATATAATAACATACGCAAGGGTATCATCATCCGAAAATAAAGACAATCTAGAGTCACAATCAAAACGACTACTAGATTATTGCAATGCTAATGGTTGGAAGACACATGACAACATAAAAGAGATTGGTAGTGGATTAAATGATAAACGTCCAAAACTTTTGAAATTTCTTTCTGATGGCAAGGCCACAAAATTGGTGGTTGAACATAAGGACAGATTAAGTAGATTTGGTTCAACTTACATTGAACAGGCCTGTAAACATTTCAACTGTGAAGTGATTTACATAAACGAATCACAAGAAGAAAAAGAAGACCTAGTGCAAGATTTCGTGAATGTAATTACTTCATTTTGCGCTCGACTTTATGGGCAACGAAGAAGTAAACGAAAGACCGAACAGTTAATTAAAGAACTCCAAACAAATGATTCGATCAACAAAAACAAGTCTTGAATTCTCTAATACTGAGAAACTCAACCAACTTCATTCTTTTCTTGAAGAATATAGAACAGTTGTATCAAAATTTGTTGATATTCTTTGGACAGAAGAAAAGATTTCTCCACTAATTCCAAATGAAATAACTTCACAAATCACTACTTGGTTATCCGCAAGAGCGATTCAATGTGCTGCAAAACAAGCATCAGGAATTGTTAGAGGAACTAGAACAAAACAAAACAGAAGATTGTGGCAAATTAACAAGTTCATTAAAGATGGGTGTGCAAAGAAAGCAAGAAAACTCCAACGAATCTATGATAATATTAAACAATCTAAGCCAAATATTGATAATGTAGAGTGTGAACTTGATGCGAGATTTGTTGAAATTAATTTGAATAACCAAACCAGTTTTGATGGTTGGATAACATTAACCTGTCTTGGAAATAAATTAAAATTAGAACTTCCATTCAAGAAACATAAACACTTTAATAAGATGCTGGAAAATGGTAAAATTAAAACTGGTGTTAGATTGTCCAAAAAGAACATAACTTTTATGTTTGACATAGAAGATATTAACTTAAGAAACGAAGGAACAACTCTTGGAATTGACATTGGACAAACTACAACTCTATCTTGCAGTGATAACCAATCACTTGATTCTTGTCCACATGGTCATAATTATGCTACCATTTGTGCTAAATTAGCCAGAAAGAAGAAGGGAAGTAAAGCATTTGGTAGAAGTGAAACTCATAGAAGCAATTATTTACATTACATAGTTAATAAATTAAATTTAGATGGTGTTAGAATTGTAAACAGAGAAAATATCAAGAATCTAAGAAAATTTTCTAATACTTCAAGAAAATTGAAGCATTGGAATTATGCCGAACTCTTTGATGTGTTGGATAACAAACTTGCGGAACAAGGTGTCCTTGTGAACAAGGTAAATCCAACATACACAAGTCAAAGATGCTCGATGTGTGGATGGACCCGGAAAGCGAACAGGAAAGGCAAGCAATTCAAGTGTGATAAATGTTTTCACGAACAGGATGCGGATTTGAATGCTTCCAAGAATTTAGCTCTCAACCTTGTTTCGATCAAGAAGCAAGAACGATTACAGCATAAAAGTAGGATTGGTTTCTATTGGAATGTTGTAAGCAAGGAACCTATAGTTCCTAGTGTTCAGAAAAGTTAATTTCATAAATTTCAATGAAATTAGTAACTATTATGAATGATACTATAGAAACTCCAGTTGTTGAAGTTAAACCGTTAATTCCAAAAGCAAAGGCTATATTTGTATATAAATTTGAAAGTGGGAATTTTAATAAAGTTAAATATACTGTTACCGCCAAAACTCATGAAGAAGCATTGGAAAAATTAAGACATGCTATTGGTATAGATGATGTATCAAAACTCAAATTGGAAGAAATGATTGAGTGGAAGATTGAGAATGGCAAGTCTTAAACTATTCCATAGGCTCTTGCACTAATAAGCCTCATGTATTGATTGGCCCCAGAAGCATCCGTAACCCCGGCGAAACTCGCTGTACCGCTTGCGGAGGTTGGTATCATAGTCGTTGTGAACCCAGTGGCCATGTCATCCGCCCCAGAATTTCCTATCCACACCGATGCCCTGAGAGTATTACTTGTAAGCGAACATTGCCCGTTTAAACAGGAGTCCTGGACCAGAGTGTATACTCGATTTGCCCCAGAACCATTATACCCCTCAAATTCTGCTTCCAATTTTATCATCGAATAATTATTTTGGGGAACCACTAGAGATCCGGTAAGACTTGTTGCCGGACCACACCAACACACACATGTTGGTGTTGGTAATGCGGGATTATATCCAGTAATATATACCATTGTCCCTGGTTTTAATGGTGCATAGGAAGCATATGATGCAGTTATTGCACGACTTGCTGTAACTTGATATGTGCCTGGATTTAGATAAGAAGAAGTATCGGCGCAACTAGCTGCTCCAGCAAAAATGGAAGTATTTGCTCCTGCAACATTTCCTATTACATTACACCCCTTAATATAGCTTGCCGTATTTGCTAAATTTGGTGTAAAATTGATTGATGATGCTGTTGTAGAAGTTGTGGCAAAATTTGCAAGATTTGCTGTTAAGGAATAGTTTGCAGTACCAGCATTCGTTGCCCAGCTAGAAGTAATTCCATATGTTCCTAATGGCAAATAAGAGGAAGTGCTTGCCTGTACTGAATAACTGGAAGAAACTGCATTATTTGAATTTACAGAGTATGAAGCAGTATTTGCCTGTACTGAATAACTGGAAGAAACTGAATTATTTGAATTTACAGAGTATGAAGCAGTATTTGGAATAAAATTTATTGATGATGCCGTCAATGCACTTGTAGATGTATTAGAATTACAAGAATTTGTGGCAGTAGTTGCTGTATTACTCCAGCTTGATGTTATACTATAAACCCCCGGGGCTAAATAGGATGCTGATATTGCACATATCGAATTTGTAGAAAAACTTGAACTAGTTGAATTATTTGCAAAGCTTGCGGTAATACCATATACCCCAGGCATTAAATATGAAGAACTTGTGGATGTGCCGGTATTGTTTGCATAACTTGCTGTTTTGGCATAACTAGCAGAAACCACATTTAATGCCCAGCTTGAAGTTATTGGATAACACGAACCAGTTATTAAAGTTGTTCCGCCGCTTCCACTATATCCTGTTAAAGCATAGCTGGCAGTGGTAGCATTACTGGCCGTAATATTGTATGAGGTTCCGGTTAAATTAGTGGCATTCGTTGCATTCGTTGCATTAACTGCATTTGTCGAATTGAGAGAGTAACTCGAAGATTTAGCGTAACTTGCAGATACAGAGTTGTTTGCCCAGCTTGATGTTATTGGATATGTTGAACCCGTACTAAGAGTGGTTCCAGCGTTCAAGGCATAACTTGCTGTTAGCGATAAGCTTGATGTATTACTCCAACTTGAGGAAATTGGATATGTTGAACCTGTAACAAGAGTTGTGCCAGCGTTTAATGCATAACTTGACGTATTACTCCAACTTGCTGTGATTGGGTATGTCGAGGCAGTTACAAGTGTAGTTCCGGCGTTTAAAGCGTAACTGGAAGTTGTAGAATTGTTGGACCAACTTGAAGTGACTTGGTATGTTGATGCTGTTACTAGAGTTGTTCCAGAATTCAACGCATAACTTGATGTATTACTCCAGCTTGATGTGATTGGATAGCTTGAACCAGTTGATATTGTCGTCCCTGAATTTAAAGCATAGCTGGAAGTTATTGAATTATTTGAATAGCTGGCGGATTTAGCATAACTTGCAGATACCGCATTATTACTCCAACTTGATGTTATTGGATATGTCGAGCCAGTAACTAGAATCGTTCCAGCATTTAATGCATAGCTAGAAGTAGTAGATGTTGTAGAGTTATTTGCCCAACTTGCTGTGATTGGGTATGTAGAACTAGTTACCAATGTAGTCCCAGCATTTAAGGCGTAACTTGCGGTATTAGAAGTTACAGAATTATTACTCCAACTTGAGGTTACTTGATATGTCGATGCTGTTATAAGAGTTGTTCCTGCATTCACTGCATAACTGGCAGTTAAAGAGTTACTACTCGATATTGAATTATTGCTCCAACTTGATGTTATTTGGTACGTAGAACTTGTTACCAATGTAGTCCCAGCATTAATGGCATAACTTGCAGTTGTAGAATTATTAGACCAGCTTGATGTTATAGGATACGCAGAACCTGTAACAAGAGTTGTGCCAGAGTTTAGAGCATAACTAGCAGTGGTCGATGTGGCAGAATTATTGGAATAACTAGAAGAGGCTGAATTATTGCTCCAACTTGATGTAATAAGATATGTTGAACCAGTAATTAATGATGTTCCGGCATTCAATGCATAACTTGCTGTACTAGACATTAGAGCATTACTGGAAGATATTGCTTTGGATGACCAGCTTGCAGTAATATTATAAGATGTACCAGTCAAATTTGTGGCATTAACTGAATTTGTTGAATTAACCGAAATACTTGCCGAATCACTATTCAACGAATAACTTGCTGTACTAGTATTTAAAGAATAACTGGAAGTATTTGATAAATTGGAAGTATTGGCGGTATTAGATACCAACGCATAACTACTTGAATTTGCAAAATTGCTATAACTGCTTGATATTGACGAACTAGCATAACTCGCAGTTAAATTGTGGTCTGACAGAGAATATGATAATACTCGATAATTACTAAATGTGGTATCCCCATTGTCTCTTACAATAGGAACATAATCGGTATTTAGATTAACCGAGGATGTTATTAATTCGCTAAATTTTAATAGATTCATTTTATCCTATTTTTTGAAATCCAATGTATCCAGAATTTATACTTCCCGTAAGACTTCCACCAACAACCGTCATAGTCAGATACCATGGTGTTCCACCAGTTATTAATTTTAATACTCCACGCAAATTTGCCGATATATCATATGCAGCACTTGTAGTTGTTAGACACAAGTTGCTGTTTGACCAGAACACTTTTGGGTTACCGTTATTGGCCCCGCCATATGTAGTTGGGTTACAAGTGTTTATATAATATGAGACAAATATTTTACTGGATGGATCTACATTTGCGGTCAATGGCCCTGGAATAAAGGTTCCATCTGTTGCATACATTTGTACTGATGTTGCTCCGGTGTGTGTGTTATAATTTAAAAACGATTCCATAATATAAGTCCCAATAGATGGGAACGTCATTGAATATATATAATAAGCATGAGGGGAACAACCTTGAGATATATTGTATATCGGCACGGATGTTATTGGGATGTAACACATTTGGTTATAAGGACCGTTAATACGACCACTTACACAAAGATTATTTACATATGTTGTACAATTATTCGTAGCGGTTAGGTTGCTACCAATAATAAATGAATCGGAGAAACCATTTGTCCAATTATCATGCCCGCCAAGAATAGCAGAACAACAACCATCCGAACAATTGTTTACTCCGCCAACAACAACGGCCGAATAACCAGTTGAAGAATTTGAAACTCCTCCGCCAGCAAACGCACAATTCCCAGTTGATACATTGTTTAATCCTGCCACCGCTGTAGAATAGTTTGCGGATGCCTGTGTGTTATTTCCGCCACCAACGAAACTATAATTTCCACTTGCATCCCCACTTCCGCTTCGCAATGTTGAGTGTAATCCTCCAGACCCAGTAATATAAAGATTACAAAATTGTTCTCCATTTACTATTAATGTTCCGCCTATATTAATACCTCCGACATTAGTGGTTCCATTTACCGTTAAATCATTATTAATATTGGTTGATCCACTGACATCCATTGATCCACTGATAATATGAATTCCGTACACATTTAAGTTGTTTACATAGGTAGTGTAATCTGCGCTCGCTGTAATGTTTGAGCCGATGATAAACGAATCAACATGGCCATTTAAACAATTTCCATTTCCACCTAATATTCCAGAATTAATTCCATCAACAACGTTATTTTTTCCACCTGCTATTACACCATAACAAGAACTTACTAGATTATTACACCCACCAAGCACAGTGCTTCCCGTCTGATTGGCAAAATTGTTATATCCTCCTCTTTCAGTTGCGGAGTCTCCACCGAAAGACCCAGTAGTAATTACGCCGCTACCTCCACCGCCGCCACCACTATAAGACATCGTTACGTTTCCAATCCCACATGATGGAGAAATCGAAAGGCCACCAATAACAGATATTTGAGTTACTCCAGTATTAGATATTGTCACGGAACCAGTTCCTGATACTGGGTCGATTGATATACCGCTTCCTGTTTGTATTTGAATCACTCCGGAATTACAAATTGATACAATTCCTGTTCCTGATTCTGGGTTAATTTTAATTCCGCTTCCTGTACAAATTTGGGATACTCCAGAACCGGCACCACCACCGAAAATACTTCCACTAACACAAAGATTGTTTACGTATGTGGTACAATTATCTGTAGCACATAGATTGCTACCGACAATAAAGGAATTTGAATATGTTGAGTCTATAATGTTTTCACATCCACCAAGTATACCAGAATAGCTCCCAGATACAATGTTATTGTTTCCCCCACCCAAAACTGTACTATAATCACCCGCGTAGTTAACAGCGTCAGCCCTAACAGTTGAAAGAATTCCTGAACTTGTTACAAAAAGACCAGCACCTCCCCCTCCAACAGGCCATACATATCGTGTTCCTTGGTTGTTCCAATCTATACCACCACTTATATGTAATGTTCCGCTAATAGTCATATCACCATATAAAGATTCGCTTCCACTCACATTAAGACTGCCACTTATTGTATCTGTTCCGTAAACTGTTTCGCTTCCGCTAACATACCAACTGCCAGTTACGCTTCCTGTTCCATATAAAGATTCGCTTCCACTTATTAACGTACTGCCACTAACAGTCAATATACCATAAACTGTTTCGCTTCCTGATATATTTAAACTGCCTGTAATAGATTCGCTTCCCGATACATTTAAACTCCCTGTAATAGATTCGCTTCCCGATACATTTAAACTCCCTGTAATATTTAAGGATCCACTAATATTATAACTACCACTATTAATACTACCAGTTCCAAATGTTCCGCCGGATGGAGGAATACTACTAGAAATAAAATTTATGATTGAGATTTTGTAATTATTTTGATCCCAAGTATTTCCACCACAACTTCTAATAAACGGAATATAATCACAAGATGTAATAATGCTTGATGTTGTATTAAATTGACTTATTTTTGTTGACATATTATCCTATTTTTTGGAATCCGAGATAACTCATAGAACATAAGCATACAGGATGTGTAACATTACAAGAATTAAAACATAGATTTATTGTAGATGTTCCGTTGGTTTGGATTATTCCTCTAAGTTGTGAACTCATTTCTCCATGGTACGCAAAATTCAAATAAACGGGGGTGGTGCATGCAAATAAATAATCATTTGAACCAGGGCCAGATGGGTTTCCTGTAGCAACATCGCCAGAATTATATTGATTATATCCATTAAAACTGAAATTTGATGAATGTCCCGAATTACATATTGAAACACTTCCTCCAGCGGAGAGTCCAGGAGAAGCGACATACGTTGTGTTAACAAAAAACAATGATCCCTCAAAAATATACGTTCCTGCTACTGGTAAAGTAAATGACAAATCGGTTATTAGACATGAGGAATGAGATGCTGTTAATGAAGTATTTACGAATTTATATTGCATCGAATTGTCGAGATAACTGGCCGTTAACGAATAACTAGACGTATTTGCTCGAATAGCATAACTTGCTGTTGTAACAAAACTGGCGGTTACTGCTTGACTTGAGGATAGTGCATAACTAGCTGTTGTAGCATAACTAGAGGTTACTGCTTGACTCGCTGATAACGCCCAGCTTGAGGTTATATCGTAAGTTCCGGGTATCAAATATGATGATGTTAATGCATTAGTAGCCCAGCTTGATGTAGCGTATAAATTTCCCGATACATATTCATTGCCACAAACATTTAAATTATTAACAAACGTTGTACACGATGCAGTTGCGGTTAAGTTTGATCCAATGATAAATGAATCACTAAACGAAGAATTTGAATTATCGTGGCCACCCAATATACCAGAACATTGTCCGTTAGTCACATTAGTACACCCACCCAAAACAACACTCCACGGTGCATTGGCAAAATTATTACTATTAATTCGTTGTGTAGATGTCGTTGATGATCCCGTTGTATATAATCCCCCGGATCCTCCGGTCCCGCCGACAGAACTAATTGTAACTATGCCCAGCCCATTACTAGGACTAATAGTTATGTTGCTTCCCGTTAATATTTGGAGCACACCAGTGTTGGATACAGTAACGGTTCCCGTTCCAGAGGATGGACTAACATTTATACCAGATCCCGAACAGAGTTGTGTAACTGAACCACTTACTCCGTTCATGAAATCACTAACTAAGATTTTATAATTATCTGCGTCCCATCCAGTACCAGTACTTCTTACAAATGGTATATAATCACATGAAGAGTTGATATTGCTGGACGTAGTAAATTGGCTAATAGGTTTTGACATAATATTTTTGTATAAATATAAATATCAATAAATCGATGAATTCCACAAATTTTGTGGTAAAAGATTAAAACTTTAGAAAATTGCTTGAGATTGGTATAACACGCCATGACTGAAACAATAGTTCGGGAGGGACCATATTAGGAGATTTTCTTGGGATTAATGGATAATTTCCTTTATTAAATGCCCTGCTAACAAATTCGCTGCAAAACCATTTGTTGGGATTATCAATGCTTCGATCCAATGGAAACCCCAACAATCCCATGAAATCATATCCATGACCGATCTGAGACATTGTAAAGTTAACAATTGCTTCTTGGTCTTTGTCTGATAATGTTATGGCTGGACGACAAAGGCACCATTTTTCAGATTCTAATGGGGCAATATCTCTTACCCGAACCCCACCTTTTGGCCTTGCCCCAATTACCTTTCTATCGCCAAGACAAATTTCAACATGATCAAATATACTGTCAGTCCACCATTTAACGACCTTGCCTGCAATTGTTCCAGAATCTAAAAATATTAAATCACATCGTTTTGCTTGAATAAACATTTAATCCTCTGTTTCGTTGAAATCTCCGCTGTCTTCCATGTCTTCTCTGAATTTATCAAAGTCTTCCTCTTTTAATCGCAAAAATTCTGTCAACGAAATCACAAAAAATATTAATTCCTTTTTGGATAATTTCTTCTTTTTCAACATCTCACTTAGTGCATGAGAATTTTCTCTTACCTTAATCAATCGTTTGTCATTAATATGATATGTTTTTCTTTCGGTTGATTCCTCGACTTCTTCGGCTTCTTCCTGTTCCTTCTCGGTTTCTGTCTTGGGAGGTATGATTAATCCTGGAATTTTATGATCGTTGAGATATCCGATGGTATGTTCAAATAGTTCTTCTCTTAAAAGTTCTTGTAATTCGTATTTAGTGGAACAGTCGTTTTTATGGGTTTTTATGAAATTATCAATGGCAGTTGCTTCCACTTTTTTTGATATGTTGAATATTTTCAATATTCCGCTGGAATTCAAAATATGGTTGACTTGTTTATTTTCCATACCCATAAATATTGTTACATATAATATAACAACAACTTATTCTTCTTTATGCGGATATTCTTTTGTGTCATGGACGGAACCAAGTAGTCTGTCCGGATTATTAATCCATTTCTCTCGCTTTTTACATTTGACCCAAATTTTCCCAGTTGTAAACGCACAATTGTAACAGAGTATTTTTATGTTTTCGAGTTTATGATTTTTACTGTTGCCGTCTTCAAATACAATAAGCAACGGCATCTTATTATCAATAATTCGGTGTTCTTTAAACCCGCATTGTTCACAGCAATATTTTTTAAGTCCAGACCTTAACAGTTTATGTTTAAGTCTGAAAATTGGGTACTCTGGATATTTACCCTCAAGGATGTCAGACAAAGGATATTTGCCTTTATTGGGGTTTTGTGGTTTGTCTATACCCTTTCCACCGAAATTTTTGACCTTGCCATACAAATTATACATCGTGGCATATTTTCTGTATGTGATATAACTGACACCAAGTTTTCTGGCCACTTCTATTTCACTTATGGCACCGACCTGCGCCTCTACAATTTCAGATTCTAATAGCGGCTTGGCTCCCAGCCCACGCTTTCTGTTTTTACTGATAGGAACGAGTTCCATTGGGTTTCCAGCAAGTTCGGCCGAAAGCTGTTTGGCCGTTGGAATATCATTGGTGAGAGATTCAAGTCCGGCCACCTTCTTCCTTAATTCAGACAGCTCCTGTAAAACTCTCTCTATTATTTTGTCTTTGACTTCTTCTGACATGGTTTATCCTCTTCAAATTGCGAGCAGATCGGACCATCATCCAAATCTATATTATTTATCTTCTTAAATTCCGCCCTTAAAATTTTTGCATATCTATGATATGACGCATTTATCAGTACTTTATATGCGTTATATAGTTTGAATTTTTTCTTGTCAGGTTCATCCTTGATTCTTGCCTCGATGAATGGGACCATTATTAATTTTTTATCTTTAATATTCAGTTCTATTGCCTGTGTGCAAGCTTCCAGATATATATCGTCGCAAATATCTGAATCGACGGATATCTCCCGTTCAAAATCTTTTAATTTGGCAAATGAAACTACAATCGTTTGTGGCTTTACTTTTGTAACTTTTTTCATAGTTTTAAATCCCCGTCGTTTAATAGTTCGAGATTGTCCAGTTTTTGTTTGACATTGTTGGCAACCTTTTCTTCAATAGTTCCGGAGATATATACAAATCGAATTATACTTTTGCTCTTGGAATTTTCTCTGACTGTTCTTCCGGTTACCTGTTTCATTTTAAATGCACTATCATCCGGAGAAATTATAGAAATTCTTGGGTGGTCGCCATCCAAGTCCCCAATGCTCAGTCCAGTTCCTCCGGCAGCACTATTGATTATGATAACCCGTTCGGTATTATTTTGAAAATCTTGTTTGTTTTTTTCTCGAACCTTATCTCCGACTCTACCATCAAAAATACATTTGGTATTTAATCGTTCTGCCAATGCATCTATAGAAGCAGAAAAATTTAAGAATATTACTGCGGACATCCCCGCTTCAATTGCTTCATTAACCATCTCCAATATCAATGGCAATTTAATCATCTCGGTTTTTTCTCTTGCCCTTAATCTGATAGTAAGCTCATTTTTGCAATCTTTCTTAATTTTCTTGTCAATTTTCTTTAGTTCCATGTTCATCTCATCATAGATTTGATTGATTCTTTTAGTGCTGTCATCATCCAAATTATACGGACTAATTTCTGTTTCATATTCGGGGAAATTGGGGATTTCGTCTCGTCTCAATCTAACACCCCTATCCGAAAACAATGATTTGTGTATTCTTTTCAACACTTCCTTATCATTATTAAATTGGAATCCCCAGCGACCCTTTGTACACCCATTATCATATAAAAACTGATAATAATCTTTTGGACCCTTGAACATTTGTAAACACGTCCCGATTGTACGGAGTTCGAGGGGGGTGGTGGCTATGCTTGCACTCAAAAACATCTGTTTTATTCCCTGTTTATACGCTTTCATACAGGTTTTGCTGTTTTTTGTCTTGAAATTCTTCAATTTATGGGCTTCGTCCCATATAATAACCGCATCTTTTGGCAATTTCCATAAAAATTCCTCTTTATGGGTCTTTTTATTCTTTATATATGAGGCAATTGGAGAGTCTGACTTACCACGAATCAATGATTCATAATTAACAATGCCTATACAATTGTTTTTGATTGCAAAGTGGTTATCTATGACATCTTGCCACTGGCTAATAACTGCCTTTGGACAGATTACTGCAAATTTGACACCAAGATCCCTTACTACACCAATGGAAGTATAGGTATTATGCGTAACTGTAAAATCTTTCATCAAATATCGATGATTATTATCCAATGTAAATCCGTAATAATTTCCTATTCCCAGCGGTTCTACTCCAAACGATGTATGTAATACATTCTTTGGCTGAAGCCTTGGCTTGGAAAATTTTCGCCTAAGTTTACATGGGATGTCATTTGCACCACTAATACTTATTCTCCAATATTTGTTTGCGTATTTCTTACCCTTGTATGTCCATGTTCTATCAACTTTATTAGCTGTCGTGCAATACCCTAACGATCTGGACAATTCTACGATTTGATCGCAAAATGAATCATTTTTACAAGACACTTCATATCCACCATTACAATACGATGATCCACCAGAATCAATTATTCCAACCAACAAATTAATACGGGTAGTTCTATCATTGTGAAGATAATGCTCCGGTATAAACTTTATTTTATTCCGGGTTAACCCCAATTCTCGCATCTTATCTAGTAGAGGATTGGTGCCGCACATTTTTCCCCTAATATTATATGGGCGACATTTTGCAACTTTAGTCTCGTTGACTTTTTTTGGGTTTCCAATGACCAATCTTAATCCTAGATCTTCAGAAAAATCTTTTAAAAATTGTTGGATTTCCGTGTCAATATCTGCAACAGATATTTCCATCCTGCACCACGTTCCATCTCCCAACCACAACCCAAGGAAATATGCATCTACCGAAATATCCTTTTTCGGATATTCCACACCATTTCTAAAAAGTTTCCATTCTGAATGAAACCTTGTAGATGATGTACATTTAAAAATATATTCTCTTACAGAAAATTCTGATATCTCCTTTGTACTTGTATTTATCAATACCAATATGTGCTCACCGTTAACGCCAAAAGCTTCTCCCCCAGTATATGGGTGTATATTAAACAAATCTCCATATCCGCGCGATGTAGATAATACATTTCGCACAGTAGAATCGTCTCCCATTAATTTATCACCAATAACAATGTCTTCTACTTTTTTGAGAGAACCGTCTAACATTCTTATTAATGTACCGGCTGGATGGCATTTTCCTACGCCCATTTCACTACCATCGATTGCACCTGACCACTGTTCCAAAGCGGAACACAATTTACCGGCAGAATCAACTTGCCATGTTCTAAGACCATCCTTTAACGAAATCTCTCGTGGTGGTAAAAAGAAAGTCGATTCTTTAATTATTGGTTTCTTATCTTCAAACCCTTTGAAATTATGTAAAAATGGATGGGTTTCCAGAAGATACCAATCGTTCTCCCTCTTAGTGACGTTAAACCCCTTATCTCTAAGCGCAAAGGAATTCTTTCTCCAGTAGTCAAAGAATTGTGCTCTGTACTTTGTAGGAATAAGCCACTCTCGTTGATGATTTTCACCAAATTTGGTATCAATCTTAACAGGCTCACTCCATTTAACGTTCAAGCTAAACATGAGATTAATCGCCAGTTTCAGTTCGATATTTGGAATTTCTTATAGACTCGAAGATATTACATTTCATTTGTCTTCCATCACTGTGTATGATCCCGATATTGAAATATTCTCCTAATGATGAAACGAAACTAATACCATTATCATCATCACCAGGATTGCCAAGATCTGAATAGTCTTGCATCCAGCGTGTTCTATTTCTACCAAATTGTCGTTGAACTGTGCCCTCAAGATGTTTAACCAATGCAGTTGGGTCATTAAATGCTACGAATGACTGTGCCTTCGGTAATGTTGTATCTACTACATAGAACTGTTTATTTGCCATAATTTAATTTTCCTTAATTACTAATATATAACACATTGCAATAAAATACAAGTTATTATATTAAAATTATCCGTATAATAACTGTTTTTTTGTATTAACTTGGGTTGGTGTTTCTATAATACCCATTTTAGATTTAAGCATTCTTAATGCTATTACAGGAGACATTGTTCCTGTAGAAAATCCAATTATACCATATTTCTGACAAAATTCTTCTAATGCTTTCACATCTTCATTTTTATACTCTACCTTGGGTAGCAATGGCTCTTCTCCATTATCTCTCTGTTGCTTACGCTTAACAAGCATAGCATGGATTGGATCATAATTACCCATGTTTTGGGGAGAATTTCTTATTTCAGGATATTCGTCAAAACCATTCATGCTTTATTAATACCAGACATAATTATAGAATCATTATATGGATTCTTTCCGTTTTCTTTTTCTATAATAGCAGTAATTAGCTTGGCCGCAATCGACTTGTTATTCAAGTCTATCTTAGCGTCCGGCTTAATACCAAGTTTTTTACAAACAAAATTGATATATGCGGGAGTGTCATTTTCGTTTTTGGGAGCCCATCGACTTATAATGCCACTAACAGTATTCAGATTGTATTTTGCTTCATATGTTTTTAATGTTTTAAAAAGTGCCCTAATACCATTTTCGGGAGTGTCAAATATTAAAAATTTTCCATCATTACCTGTCATTCCATGCCACTTATCAGTTCCTTTGACTATATTGCCGGGATTATTATTTTTAATCCCCCTGCTTTCAGAACTCACTGATACAGGTGGTTTTGAATGTGAAGCAAAGACACTTCCCGGAGTTATGATTTGACTCATTCCCATTAGACCAGCAGCAGCCAATCCTTTTAAATTTCCCATTCCTTCATTCAATTGACCTTTATCTGACCAAACATTTACTCCACGAAGAAAAATCTTTTTAAGGAGAAGTAACAATGCTTTGGCAGTCTTTTTTCCTTCCGGCGTAGAATATGATCCCTTACCAGAATAATTTAAACCACTAATAATAGAACTAATCTTTGAACCAGTGATTCCCATCTTAATCAACTTTGTCTTTAGTCCCCGCTGGTCTTTAAGTAAACCAATCTTGTTTAACAAATCTTTTGCAATAATAAGATTGTCTTCATAAATTTCCTTGTCACTCGCTTTATCACCATATAGATTATGAGCAGAAACTTCTTTTCCAGCATCATAATCAGGAACAACTTTACCAAATTTGCTTAAATCAATATCTTCGCAGGGCTGCACGGATAAATTATCAAGTTCTCCGTTGTCATTAGTAGGATCTATAACAATTGGACCATCAGATGTTTGTTCTCTCAAATCGTTTTCTGTCAGCACGAAGAAATCTTTATATTTCATATTATCCTATTGAAATTCGTGAACCATTACGTCTAGCACCATTACAATTTTTCGTGTGGTCTGGGTCAATTGTATGGTCCATCTTGTTAACCGTTAAACCATCTTCATTGATTTTTCCCTCATCCCAACCAGTAGGTTCGTCAGCAGTTCTATACATATCACAATTGTTTTCTATATCACTACAACCACTGCAAATCCAATCTTTAGCACCAATTTCCGATTTATTCGTTACTGGTTTTTCTTGTTCACAACTTCCACACCACTGTTTTGGCAAATTTGAATCTTCTTTTACTAATTTATGTTTCTTGGCTCTCAATGCAAAATTGATTTGTGACATTGCTACCTTGTTAGCATGAGGTACTGGTTTGCCCTGTTCCTCTTGTGCATCATTCTTTTTATGAAGCGCAGATTTCATTTTATTCAAATCTTCTACGGTTTTGTTATCAAACATACCTTTACGCGCAGGATGAACAGCCTTTTGGATCCATTTCTTACCAGTTTCTCCAATCATACCACATTCACAGACACACTGGCCCTTGGAATCGCATTTATCTGTATCCGTGCACCCGCAGGGGCATGTAGATTCTTCGCAATGTTCATCCAATCCCGGTTCATGTTTTAAATCATCAAACGCTACTTTTTCTACCGTTCCGTCTGTATATTCCACGTTTGCTTCTCGTACATCTGGAAATACTGCTTTAATTATGACCGGTTCATGAATATGCCTTCCCGCAGTTTTCCGTACTCTTGCTCCAACTGAAAACGACTCTCCTGTTTGTTGATCAAACTTTTCTCCCGCCATTTCATTGACAGTTTCCAAAATAAAAAAATCTTTATATTTCATAGTATTTTCCTCTAACTTACCGACCATTAATTTTCCTGCATTTTTAAGGACATCAATAACAAGTCTCCATGCTTCTCGAATATCGTTTCTATCTCTAGATTTTAATAACAAATTAACCTTTTCTTTTTCAGGTTCCTTGGCAATGGTATAAAACATATAAAGTTCTCTGAAACCCAGTGCTTTTTGATTTGGATCATCAAATATTGTGTCCGCATCAGACGATGATACAATTTCCTTAACAAATTTATTATAAGGAAGAACCTTTGATTTAGATGTTGGTTTGGTTATTTTATCGTATGATTTACCATTTGCATCCCAATCAATTTTCCATCTACGACCTTTCATGGCTTTATCACCAATAATTGGGTCGGATGGCTCTCCACTACCTATAGATTTCCAGTCTGATTCTCTGAGTTTCATTAGTTCTCTTAAAGTTACCATCTTACCATTTGATAAATATCCTACCGGTTTGTTTAATTCTTCTGACCAATTCATTAGAGTAACTTCTTAAACCAACCGGCTTCTTGCCCATTTTTCTTATTACGTCTTTCGATGCTATCATTATAAGCAGTGGCTACATCAGGATCACACTCTTTCCACTTTGGATTACGTTTAGCTACCATTTCATCGATAATTTTTTGGACTTCATTAACACTAACTTTTAGATCGTCTGTATTCATATTTTCCTTTATAACTTGTCGTGTTTTGCGGTTTCTTCAAATATCCTAGTAAAATTATAATATTTATCAGAAATTGTTCCCGGAAATCCTAGAGTAATTGTTGAAATACACGGGGCTTCTATACACTTAAATCCCAACAATTCCGATGGACATGCCAATCCATAGGATAGTGGAAAAATAAAAATCATTTCTTTTGGTGCCTGTAATCCGGATTCTTGTTGGGCAACCCGTAATTTTGCAGATATGGTTTCTGTCATTTTCACGGTTCTGTTTTCCCCAAAAATTTCCTTAATTAATTGTTTTAATTGAATTTTATTCATAACATATAAATATCATCAATATTCTCTAATTTCGTTTAATTTTTCATTATATCGTATGAATTTACATCCCAACCGTTTCTTTATCATATTCATTCTTCTCATATCTTTGTTTTTAAGATTTCCCCATTTGTCATAGTGCTTTGGTTCATCATATTCAAACACTATGTTTTTCTCTTTATCGTATCCATCAAGAAAGAACCCCACGATTTTATATTCTCCGCCATTTAATCCATGTTTAAAATTATACCCATTTTGTTTTCCATATTCATAAATATTTGACTGGAAGGAAACCCCTTCGGCTTTAGCCAAGGTGTAGTTGACCTATAAATTTACATCCAATAGGATTCACATTAATATTAATACTATTACAGCTTCGACAGAGCTTACCATCTAATAGTTTAACTAAATATGCAAATTTATAACGAATTTTCTTACTACAGCGTGGACAAATTCTAACCTTCTGTTCTAATGGTTTTAATTTAGAAGAAAGAGAACATGATTTGCACAGTTTGTTTCCTTTCCTTGCGTAATTTCTATGTGCCTTTGATTTGTGAATTATTATTTTATTACATTTAGGACAATTTCTGTGAAAATCTTCGGTAACATAAACTTTCCACGGTTTATTTGGATTTAATTTCTTAGCACAAAATTTACAAATTCTATTATGTTCAATCGCAAATTTCCAATTACCTTTTAACGAATATGATAACAATCTATTACATTTAGGACAGTTTCTTGTATATTTTTGATTTTTATCAATTTTCGTACTTCCACAAGATCTACATACCTGTTTTCTTTTTTCTGCGCGGGTTCTTCCTCCCAATGTTGCATAACACTGCTCTCTGCCACATTTAAGACAATTTCTTTTCCATTTCTTTCCTGTTTCTAAAATAATATTCGAGAGTTCTTTTTCGGATTTTGTCTCCGTGTTTTTTGTAATATCTAAGGTCTCGAATTCTTTTTTGTTCTCGTAATTCTTCGATTGTTCTGTGTAACTTTTTTCTTCCCATATATTTATATTAGTCTCCATACTAATAAATAGTATGTCGAAAGATAAAACGGCGAAATATAACCAACTATATTTTAAAGATAAAACTCAATAAAAGATATACCCTCGGCTAATTGTTTATCTACCCCATTTATTCCTAAAAAATCTAAATCTCGATAATAACGAGGATTTTTTTTCAAATTTTGAACCACTACCTCACGGGCCTTGCTTTTGTTTTTAAAAAACATTTTATGAAGTTCCACTGACATGCCCATAATTATGTCATCAGGAGTGACTGTTTTCTTTAATTTCTTAATGTCATCATCAGACGGACCAGTAACTCGATAGTTATTGTACATATCCACTTTATTAGCACCAACGGGATAATACATACTTGGATGATTACTAGCAAATGACCCGGGATTTTGACTTACATTAGGACTTTCAAATGTTCCTACTGAATTTGACGACATACCGGCAGAATATTGACCCATGCCGGCACCATCACCATACTCATTAATTTCTCCCTGTCTAGAATGTGTAAATGCTAATCCAGAGCGAGAACTCTGGTCATTGTCTTCGTTGTTATGATAATTATTTTCATCGGAGTTGGTATCGTTCTGTTGTTTGGCAAAACAATCATAACATAACCCCCCACCTTCCCCACCGGAGTCACTGATAACATCACCGCATTGCAAACATCTGGGTAAATCATCTTCATTAATATATTGTAATGCTAATTCTCTATAATTATTGGCCATACCATATAAATATAACCAAAGATGTCTATATTAACGATTATTTATCGGAATGAAGGTCTAAGTAGACGCCATCTATCTGAATCAATGGGTATTGTTCCATTATCTATGTTCTTAATCGTTGTAAGTGCTTCGTCTATAGTATTATAGATGTATTTGTGTGGAATGGTTCCGAAGACCCAAAACGGAGTTTTTGCGCGGCCACCCTCTGTTACAAAGAAAATTGGTTTTTTGGAATAATTTGCAGAAAACATTTCTTCCCATGCACCACAAGTAGGAAAGTGTGGATTGATATAACAAAATACGAAATCTACAATGTCTACACATCTTAAATCTTCTGACCGAACCTTTTTCATAATTGCTGATACTTCGTCGTATTTTTCAGAAGCAATTAAATCTTTAAGTTTAAATTGAACGTCGTTATCTTCTTGGGTAGAATTGACAAATGGATGATTATATGGGTTTAATACAATAATACCCATTTCTTTTAATTGATATTCAACGTTATTACGCCATGGTTTCCCATCGACATATTGCATTTGACCGCATAAATATACTCTAGTTTTATTCAGTAGATTCATATTTGGAAAGTTTCTCAATTTGTTCTAATTTATCTTTCAAGTTTTTAATTTCTCTATCACGCCAATATAATGCGTTAATAGTGATTGCAATGATTTGTGCAGGCGTTTCATCTTCCCACGTTCTATCTAGTGCCGGTTTTAATTCATTAATTAATAGTTCAAGATTATTAGATTCCGGTTGATATGTAGTCATAGTAGTCCAATATGGATTCCAAGACCAACCTTTATATTCATGAATTGTACATGGATGATAATACATTTTATTACACATCTGACAAAAATATTGTGGATCGCCGGTTGCCATATTATTTATTCCAAAATTTTATCAATTTTTCTCTAAAAGCACTTTTGATTGTATCATAAGTATAGTATTTTACAAACATAAAATTACCATCACGATTCTTTTCCAATCTATATTCATAATACACATACACTTGTCCTCGTATCCCACTAACGAAGTTCTTTAAGAAGTCTTGCAATAGTTGCCATAAATGTTATCTCCCGGTCTACTACAAAAGATGACTGGAAAACCCCCTCTGCCAAAATTAAAATAGATACAACTTCCTTTCCTCTCGAAAACTCCGATGAATGTTCATACAGGAAACTATAAAATTCATCATAAAATCTTACATCAGAATCAGCAACCAATTGTCTAATAGAATTGAATGTTGATGACGTTGGATTTTTCAATAACTCCAATATCTTCAATTTAACATCATTATCAATCGCGTTATGCTTATTAATTACAAGTTTGCCATTATTTACTGATTGTTGTGCAAAGTTAATTACCTTACGCATATCAGGATAGTAAGTATTTACGATATAGCCCAAGTCATCAATAGCAAACCCAATCTTCTCTTTATCTAAAATACTCTTGAGAAGCATAGCAACATCTTTCTTTGCTGGGGTCTCAACTTTGAATACTTGACACCTTGAAACAATTGGTGGTATCATTTTCTCAATATAATTGCAAGTTAAGATGAATCTTGTATGTAAAGAGAAGGTTTCAATCAAATTTCTAAGTGCTGCTTGGCCTTCAAGAGTAATCGCATCACAATTTGATGTAAGAATTTGAGTTTTTCCAACAAAAAAGTTATGATTTTGATGAACCGACAAATCATATGTATGTCGCTTTGTATCTAATTTTTTTATACTTTTAATTTTTAGGCTTAACATATTGAATTAATTTATTGTATTGTTTAATATTATACTTTGAAAATTTACTTTTGTCAACATAATTCAAAATATTAGATTCGTTTATCCACACAAATTTTATATTATTTTTTAAACAATACGAAATCACAGCGTCCATTTTTTCTTTTTGTGTAATAAAAACACTTCTCGGTTTCAACTCATATAAAATGTTGTTACTTTTATCAAAAAAATCAACGATTGTAATTCTAGAATTTCCATTCTTATCTATATATGGAACCCGAACCACCTCATACTCACACTGCCGATTTGATATATAAAAACACGCTTCCCACGAACTTCTAAATTTAATTATTTTATTATGGATTTTTATTTTAGATTCCCAGTGTGTCCAGCTATTTGTTATGGTTGGGGTGAACTCCCCCCTTTTAATTTTATCTTTTAATACCAACGATTGTTTCATTGCGGAATTTCTAATTTGGGCTTTCCCGGCGGCGGTTCCAAAATGTTTAATTAACGAAGAGGATATTTTTTTCCCCGATTTTCTACACGATTCTACCCACGACTTTCTTCCAACATTTGTAGATAATTTTTGTTTCCATCCAAATCTAACAGCATTTTGACGAGATTCTTCCATATTTTTTAGTTCTAATTTTGTGTGTAAATGTTTAACCGCGTTTTGATTTGAAAATTCTTTTAGTTTTGAACAAGATTCGCAAAAATTTCCAAAATTATTTAAATCTTTTCGTTTTGAAGTATTGTTACATTTTGGATTTTTACATTTAGGAATTGGTAATTTCCAACAGGTTTTCCATATATATTCATATATAATTTTAGTTTTAGATAATGGAAAATGTTTTCTTAAATGTTGATACACACTATCTTTAAATTTAAGATTTTTACCACAATACGGACAGGACAATCTATCAAAAAATTTTATATCATCTATTTTATATGGCTCTGTGGGAGATTCCAATCTACACTTTTGACATTTACAATTGTTTATATGCTTCATAATTATCCACTACCCTTCTATAGATAAATAGTCTCATTGTGTTGTAAAAGTCAATATATTTTGAATATTTTTAGAAATAATATCTTTCACTTTCATCTTTACAGGATTCCCGTTTTCATCATTAACATACCATTTATGTGAATCCGTACAAATTATTGTTTCTCCGTTCTCAAATTCTATCTCATAGACATCAGATTCTCCTTTATCAATTAGATAAAAAGGCCGCCATTCGATTTTTTGAGTATTAATATTCAAAGATTTAACCAAATCAGATTCATCCTTTAACTCTTTAATTGGCATTTGTAATATATTACCATCTCTTAAAATAGTAACCAATGTTGTTTCATCCAAACATTCATCCAATACCACAATTTTAATCGCATGAAAACCAGCAGATGATGCAAAGTCTTTAATCTTTGTGCGAATCACATCGATTCCATTTTCATCACTGGAATTAATGTATAAAAAGTCACAAGGAATATTCTTATATAGAATTTTGGCCGCTGCTGTATTATGACATATTATCCCCGATGATGTAATATATTCATGGGGGACATCAATCGATAAATCATATACATCGCCCTCCGCCCCATTATTTGAAGATAAAATTGATAATTGTCCATGTATCGAATCTACAAGTTTCACATTTTTAATAAAATCAAATTTCCCATTAGACTTAACCAAATGGTTTTCATCACAGCAGATTTTAATATTATTTGATAAAACATATTCTCGTTTGACTCCATGTTTTTTAATTAAATAATTAACCTTAGAATATAACAAAGTTGGCGTTTTTATATATAATTCTCTATTAATTTTTTGTGGGATATCATACTGATTATTGTCAATATTAAAAAAAGAAAATAATGCTTGTATAGGAATTCTAAATGTTTTTTTCATTGTTGTGTAAACTTTCTATTTAATTCGGTATATTCTTTAATATATGGATCTCGTTTTTTTACATTTGTGGTGTATGAATGGCAGGTATTACATAAAAAAATTAAATTTTTCCGTCTGTCATTTTTCTTATCAAAATCTATGTGATGCAAACAAAGTCTTGCATCCTTGTTTGATATTAAACATTTGCCGCATTTAAAATTTTGATTTTGTAGTATATCATATCTATAATTTTTATCATAAAACTTCCTAGTTCGTTCTCTATGAAGAAACGTTTCATATTCATTAAATTCCAATAATGTCGATATAGTTTTATTCCAATACCTCTTAGCAAATTTCTTCTTTCCTTCTAATTCTCCGTAATATGACACAAGTTCTTCCAATGTTTTATATTGATTCAACCCATTATTTCCCTTCTTATATGACAAATCCTCCCAAACATTGTTCTTCTTCAATGATTCAAACCACTTTTTATTTCTCTCTTCTACAATTTCATTCCCCCTATCGTATCCATATTTTTTTATCATTTTTTCTCTGCTAAATACTGATTGTCGTTCCTTTAATTTTAATTCAGCGTCCTCAACGGAATACCCCCTAGAAATATAATATTCAATTTTAGTATTAAACATTTGTGGATTATTTTTTCTATCAACTCGTTTTGAAAATCCAGATTGAATTTCCTTTATCTTTTTATCAATTTCACTTAAATCTGTCCAACCACGTTCAATCCAAAACTCTTTCCTCAAAAATGTTTCACATTTAAGCCAATTTTGTATAAATTTTAGTAAATTTGACGATGTAATGGAAACGGTGGATTTTACCTTTTCATTAATTTCATTATATTTTGTTACATCAAATGATTTAAAATATTTATGTAAATTGTTCTTTATAATATATTTCTCCAATTCTTCTACAGAATGAATGTCTTCTTTCTTTATTTTGTGGTATGTTATAATCATATTGGTATTGGTATTTCCCTATTCCTGTATAAATATAACTAATTTATTCAATAATCTCATATTTCTTTAAAATTTTATATTCATCATCCGACACATCCAGTTGAATGTCTATATATTCATTACCATCTAAACATTTACCTGTTCCGGGACTGCTGTTATAGAATAACAAATGAGGAATATCCTTCTTGTTAATAAAGGATTGTAAAGCATCCTTGAAAGATTTATCCGCAATATAGTCTTCCAATGTGGAAGGTCTAAATCTCTCCACCCAAATCGAATGGTTATTAACAACTGCTTCCGCTGGTATTCCAAAAAAATCATTCATTGTTATTCTCCTTTTAATTCTACCAAATAATATGTCGATTCAAAATCACCAGATACGAATCTCACCGAAGCCAACCCTGCATCACTTATTTGCAATATTGCATCAGTACATTCGGAATTGGCATTCAAAATTTCTTTAAGATATTTGGCACTGAAATTAATTGATTTCCCCACGGTATCCTTGCCGATTACAGGTTTTACATTAAGTTTAATACGATTACTATTTGTCGAAGTATTGCCAATAAACAATTCCAAGGCATTTTTCTTATTCATTGTCACGGTAAAAGTATCAATATCTGATAATGCCGCCTTTGCCTTTAGAAATTTGGAAATAAAGTCTTGGGTCAATTCAATTTCTGCATTGAATGGAGGAAGTTTATTTATAGTTGGGGTTTTTGGAATAACACTTAAATCTGCGGTGACAAAATGAACATCTGTGGATGTATCATTAAAAGTCAAGGAAATAATTGTGCCATCGGCTTTTTTATTCGGTTCTATTGTAACATCTTCTCCAAGAACTCCTAACATAGATTTTAATTTTGACGTATTATGTATTCCGATATTACAATCAGACGTAATGGCATCAAACTTGTTATATTTTACCCCTACCAATACACATTTTTCAGGGGTGGTGGTAAGGGTTGATAACAATGTATTTTTTGAATCAATTACCAGT
>TBL_comb47_HYPODRAFT_10001088_pt1 | contig 35685 bp, 27 predicted proteins | sample TroBogypolimnion_40_FD_10682 | JGI IMG/M metagenome (IMG submission 10682)
CCCGGCATGCCTGGTGGAATGCCCGGAGTTCGTATTTTTCATGGTGGTATTCCCGGTGGAATGCCTGGTCATCACTTTTTTCATCAACAAATGCAGAAACCTCCTGCAATCATCAAGTCTTGTGAAATTACTTTAGAACAATGTTTTCAAGGATGTTCTATACCAATTGAATTTGAAAGGTGGTCTGTTGAAAATGGTGTTAGAGGAACAAGAAAAGAAATTTTACAAATCAATATTCCCCCTGGTATTGAAGAAAATGAAACATTGATCATGCGCGATATAGGAAATGCCATTGATGACCAACAAAAGGGTGATATTAAATTGAACATACATGTAAAACCTCACGAACTGTTTCAGAGACATGGATTGGATTTGGTGTACAAAAAAACAATTTCATTGAAAGAATCCTTGTGTGGATGTTCTTTTGAAATCATTCATTTGAATGGAAAAACTTTAGCCATAAACAATTTGTCCAACGTAACCGTGATACATCCTGGATTTAGGAGAATTGTTCCCCAAATGGGATTACGTCGTGATTCTGTCGCGGGAAATTTAATCATTGAATTTGAAATTGATTTTCCCAAGACATTGACTTCGGAACAAATTGAACAATTAAAAGTTGCATTCTAATTTTTTACAATTCACGTCTATTTATGAAAAACAAAAATAAAAGTCTATCTTATAATTTTCTTATACACTCTTTTTATTTAAAAAAAAAATGAGTTCATTTACTACGCCATTACTACCTAAGGATCAAAAATCAGTAAAAACTACAGTAGTACCTGCCACAATTCCTACACCAGCACCCACGCCAGCATTGTCTGTTGTAAAGCCATATGCACCCCCATCCTCTGCAAGTGCATCATCAACACCCAATGTAGGTTATCGTTTACCTGAATATGTAACTTTACAAAATGCGATTAAATGGGCCATTATTGAAGACAAACCCATTATGATGGATTATTGGGCAGATAGTTTAGAGAAAAATGTATTGATTGGTGTAAAAGAAAACCAAGAAAAATTGTTGGTAAAAAGTGTAGACGAATATACCAGTCCAATTGTAAAAATTTTCAAACATAATACGGATTTTATTATTATGACAGAGAATTCTATTTATTTGGTAGATTCATCCGTAGATGTGAAGCGAATTTCTTAAAAGGATATAAACAAAAATCTTATATTATAATCAGGGGGAATGTCCCCGACACAAGCTCATATAATGTATCGGTTAGCATACGGTCCTTATAAGTCCGCTGGCTCGGTTCAACTCCGAGTATGAGCATTTTTATTGATGTAAAAATTGATTTACATTCATTTTCCATGATATTGTACTATAAAATTGTACAATATGATGAATTCTAAGAAATCAGTTAAACCACGTTCTAATATAGATGAACAAATAGAAATATTGGAAGAACAAATGGCCACACAAACATTGGTTTGTAACGAGTGGGAACATCATGTATACGAAGATTTTAATGGGTATGGTTGTATGGCAATTTTGAATATGCACGCATATCATCTCAATGTGGCACGTGGATTTGGAGCAAGCAACAGTGAAAGTAATTATCAATCACATATAACAAAAGACAAAGATGGTACATGGTTGGCAGCTGCTATGCACTGGATAAAACTTTCCCTGGTAAACAGTCAAATCCGTGACCAAATATTGGAATTGAAAACACAACGCGGTGATTTTACCAAAACTTTTAGAAAAAAACCACAATCAAAATAATTGTAAGTAAAAAATCATATTTCACTGAACAAAGTAATTGTATAGGAACCTATACAACTAATTCATTAAAAATCATTCAAGAAAGGGAGGTTTTAAAGGAACCGTAGGTTCCTTTACGTAGGTTTCTTTAGTTCCAATATTGTATTAAAAACATTTGTAAAATAGTATATCACATTGTAACAACCTATGGAGGAAATATATAAATTAATATACATTTGGGTTTTAGGATTTGTTATCAAATTTTATGATGATTTAGAAGATTTATTTATATCAAAAAATGAGCGATTGGTGGAAACTACCAAAACATTAATGATGGCATTGACATGTTATTATTTATTTGTAATGGCGGAAACACAATATGAAATCTATTGGATATCATACATTGTTTCATTATGTTTCATGGATTGGTATGCTTACGCTGGTTCTCATTATTTTTTTTCAGCCAATGTTGTTGTCATATGTATGTGTGTTTATTTGTTCATTACCAAAGGCTATACGTTTCATTTAGGCTATTTCATACTTTCGTATCTGTTGTATTCTTTGTGTATACCTTGTGTAGAAACTTTTTGTTGTGAAATCAATGGCCCTATACATGACATGTTGAAATATTGGAAGATTGTTCCCCAAGAAAAAACATTTATTTTTAATAAATCCCTCACGAAAACTGATATGGAAGTATCCTTTTACAAAGTGAAGACACGAATTGCAAGTGTGGTACATTTAACCATCGCCGGTATCATTTTATATTTAGTACGTTCAAGATTTCAATTTAGCCAAAATATCAATCAGATTTTGACATCTGGAATCTGTCTATGTTCTGTGTTTAATGGTTATTTTCTATGCAGTGTATTGGTACAAATATATGCTGTATTTTTTGATAACAATCGTATTATTGATATGCATAATGGTTTGAATGCCAAAAGTTCTTTACAAGATTCGCTTGTTCCGGAATTGGAGGAGATTGAGACGTTACCCGAAGGGTTGGAGGAGATTGAGACGTTACCCGGAGAGTTGACGGAGATGGATATATAAGGACTTCGTCCCTCTGCCAATAATGAAATATGACATAGTTTATTAGCAGGAATGGAATATATTTATGTCATAGCCTTGGTATGGCTATGTGGATTTATATTGAAACTATATGATGATTTAGATGAATTATATTTGATTAAAAGTGGACGCTTGGTAGAATGTGCGAAAAGTTTTTTTACAGCTCTCACTTGTTTTTTTTTATTTGCCGTTGCGAACAATAAATATGATATTTTATTAGTGGTATACTATTTGTCACTCAGTACAGTGGATTGGTACGCTTATGCGAATGCATACTTTTTTTCCATATTAATGATTTTTGCTCCTATTTGTTTGTTTTTAGTCATAAAAAATAAATATTCTTTTAAATTTTCATTTTTAGTTACAGCTGCCTTTTTATATACCTTTTGTTCACCCATTACCGAAGTTAAATGTTTTGAAATCAACGGAATATTTCATGAAATATTCAAATATATGGGATGGGTTCCTGCCACCAAAACATTGCAATTTAATACGCTTACAAAAACCGAACTGGAAGTATCACATTATAAATTGAAAACTCGTATTATTAGTGTATTATTTACATTGATTATCGGATTAATGTTGTTTTATTATATCAAATATAGAGCGTGGGAAGGCACTGAAATGGGTAATTTTCTCAATTCAGCGATTTATATTTGTGGATTTATCAATGGATACATGTCTTTGAGTGTATATAACCAATATTATGTATTGTATTGTGATAACAATCGTTTGATTGATATTCATACCAAGATGAACCAAGAAGAGGAACCTGAAGTCATAGAGAAAGAATCACAACCAGAAGAATCAGAAGTCATAGAGAAAGAAGTTTTGTAAAAGGATATAAAGAAAATACGGGATATATGTATGTCAGAAACATGATGGTAGAAAATTCTCCGGTTAGGAGAGAACTCTAACAGTCAACACCCTATATGATTGTATCGGACTATACTGAGACATGATTAGGTGTTGTTTGTATGTTTCTGGCTATATGCTTCGTTAGCTCAGTTGGAAGAGCACACGGCTGTTAACCGTGAGGTCCACGGATCAAAGCCGTGACGAAGCGAAAACATATACAGAATTATTTGTATATGTTTCATCATTGTATAAATTAAAAAATTGAAATGCGAAATGAAATCTATCGTTTTGAATTACAAATCAAATCAATCATGTCCATGTTTCGCACCTTCAACAATCGTTTCAGAGATTTTATCATCAATGTAAGTAAAAAATCCATGCCATACAGAAATATTGCTACCTATTTTGACTTACCATGCAAAGAAAATGAACACATGTCCATTACTCTAACAAAACACCCACTACTATTCGTAAATTGTCTCGTATTAAACATCAAATATTGCATAAAAATTCCGATAGAAAACATTTCCACTATTCCCATTGAATTAATCAAAAAAATATATTCGTATGCATCTTACGAATATATTGACATGTCCTTTAAGATTACGTTTCCTGTAGATTATCCATTTTCACCACCAACATGGTCTCTCATGGAAGAAAAAAACAACGTTTCCTATTCTGCTTTAACAAATATCACCATTCGTGACTATTTTCAAGAATTGACTACTATACATAACGAACAATACAAGCGTGATGCAGAATGCAACGAATATGACAAAGAAAAAATCTCAAAAATGAGTGATTTACAACGTAAACGAACGATTGATTATTATTATTGGTCACCCGCAATTACGATTGAAAAAGATGTATTGAGTTTTATCAAACGTATCAATTATTTCAATTACATTCTTCAACCTAATTATCCTTTTGAAGCATATAGTCCCATTGAAAAAAAAACATCTGTTGAAGGCATTTTGTTATCAAAACCATCGTGGAAATTTATTGTTGTCGCATAACTAGTATCTGATTATTTCATATTGATTGCATTTTCAAAATAATCCGTAGAATACACAAAGGTACGTTTACGCATTTTGGGACGTTTGTTCTTAATCACTGGATTTTCACTTAAAATACAAATATTATCATATTCTGTTATCAACATTTTCTTGATAAAATCAAAGATAAACCGCAAAATACGTTCGGTACAATTCCCCACAATCAATCCACTCCCTGTACGGAATATCATAAATGATACTTCCGTATATTTTTTACAATCCAATAATTCATTCATTTTCATTCCACGGTCTTCTTCTAAAATCCTTCCATTTTGTAATATAGGATCAAAATCTATGCTATGATTGTAATAAAACTTACACTTTACACCAGGATAACTACATGGATCATACGAGGACTCAATACCATAGCGTTCACTTCGTAAAATACTATGAAATCGTTCACGATTCACAAAGAATCCACAATTAAAATTACTATTAATAAGTACATGATCTTCATCGGAATTTTCCAAAAAAGACAGCGGTTCGGATATATGAGGTTGTAAAATTTGTAACACGATCACTTTTACCTTTTCCAATACTTGATAGTGGACAATACCAGGAATTTCCATTTTACCCGTGTTGAATACTTTGATATGCACTTCGCGAAATGGCTCATTATCCATTTGGAATCTCACTATGAGTGCAAAACAATTATAAAATGCATTTTTTACCTTTCCACGATAGGATAAAATATCCTTTTTAGATAAACCTACCGTTATTTTTCGTTCATCCTTGAATTTAATACTTCGCGCTGCGGGATTGTTTATTTGTTTTATGATGTTTTCTTGGTAATAACGTATTTCTTTCAAACGTGACTGGTATATGTCAAAATCTTCTTGTGTTTTTGAAACAACCTTTATCTGTTTTTTTAATACTCCCGTTGTAGGATTCCAATAATCAATGACCGGAATGTCCCAAAACAAATTATGAATATCAATCGCACGATTCAAAAACAATACTTTCGTCTTTGTACTAATGATTAATTCCATATCATGATTTATTTTTCCAATCGTTGGTGTATTGATATCTTCTTCCGTATCATCTCTCTTTGCAATCACTTCAGTTGTTTTCACGACTGGTTTCACAAATCCAGTCGTTTTTTCATTATGCTGCGTAATCAAATATTGTGTCCATTCATCTTCTAAATCTTCCATCTTTAAGTATGTTTTACAAGATATAATGTGTAAAGTACTTTAAGTACTTTTTACAATCAATTTTATATCTACAATTTTTCCATGAAAGTTTGCATATGTTGCTTCAATCTATACGGGAATTCGTCATAGGTTTTTAGATGTTGATAATTACAAATCGTTTCATGTGGATATTTTTTGCAATATATTTTTATGAGGTGAATGAGTTCGTCATGTATTTCTTGTTGGCGTTTTCTTGCTATATGTAATTCTGCTTTTTCTTGTTCTATTAATGCATTGTATTCATGTATGGTCATGTATGAATTGATTATAGGATGTTTTTTCATGATATTCTTACCCGCTGAAGTGTATTCATCGTACGTAGATTGAATCATAGATTTGTATACGGTTTGTTTGCAACAAATGAAACATGGTGAAAACCAAGAAAACATAATTACGGATACTTATACTTGTATACAAAAAATGTTTATATAACCTTGATGCCGTGGTTGGCGAAGCCAGAGTAGTGGAGGCATCCAAATGAAACAATATAAAATTATCCGGATATAAATGTAAAAGGTTGTGATATTATGGGAAATAGTGTAAGTACATACCTTCTCAAATTGGTACATGAATCACCCGAAACCAAAAATGCCCGTTTATTTTCAGAAATACAAAAAGTAACCGGCGCATACTCACAAGATACCGATGATCAACTAAACTCTTTGTTTTCAAATATAGATATAAATACTACAAATGAACGCGGTGAAAATTTAATACATATATTTACCAAGAATTGTAAAATAAAGTCCATAAAAGAAGAAAACAAAAATTCGTACATTTATGACCCCGGCTACTATTTGCAACATTTTTTTGATCTTGGATGTGACATCAATCATCGCGACCATCTAGGAAAAGTACCGATGTGTTATTCCAGCAATGTCAATATTGATTTTTTTATAAAAAATAAAGCAGATTTAACCATACGTGACAATGAAAATCATACCATTTTATACCATTTATCCAAAGGATTTTATATAAGTTATATTAAACCATTTGTAAAGAATTATCCGGATGCAATTGATTATGACGAATATATTCCGGAAGAACGACTACATAAAGCCATCCTATTTCATGATATAAATAAGGTAAAAGAACTTTTACTATGTGAGCCTGATGCCTACACTTCGTTCTCTAATTATATAGATTATCAAGCAAAGAAGACCTATAAATACCATACTCCATTATCTATTGCTTGTGAACACGGATATACCGACATATTTTATTTGTTACTAGATCAAGGTGCAAACATATATCCTTCACTATTATTTGATTTAATAGCTGATTATAACATAAATTACTATAAGATTAAAGAAGGTTCAGATATATATAATTCACAAGTTATCATCGTAGAAGAACTCATTAAACGTGGTGCGTCCGTCAATTATCAGGATAGTCAAGGAAACAGTTCTCTACATAATTGTAATACGGCGAAAATGATTCATCTACTCTTGGAAGGAGGTGCTAATATTCATGCAAGAACAAAAAGTTACGGAACACAAAAAGTCCATAATATTTATAAGATTGACCGATATTTTTATATTGATGCGGATCCGCTCATGTATATCACGATTTATATGCCAAAAATTGATGTATTTCGCGAATTATTCAAGTATGGTGCGGATCCAAATCGTAAAAATGAAAATGGACATACCGCATTTATGGGAATATTTGTATCCACCTTCTTATATAAATATTATAATACAGATGAAACATATCACGAATTAGTTCAATTATTTTTAGATCGTGGAGCGGATCTGTACATCAAAGATAATATTGGTTATAACGCACTTGATTATTTATGTATGATGAACCATATAAATGAAAATATACGAATGAGTACCATTCGTTATTTACATAGCAAGGATTATTTTAAACTATGTCATCACAAAACCATGGAGATTATATTGAAAGTAATTATATGATAAATGTGTAAAGGGTGTAAAAAATAACTCATATTATTTTAGATAATAATATGATATGTTAAATTTACCGAAAACTTTACAAGATGTAATAAGCGAATACAACGTAGAACATAGATTGTTTTATAAAAAAGTTATGAAAGAATTGAAGTCTGTTTTTACATGTCATTTATGTCAAAAAATATCCATAGAGGGTCTCAGGTATCGCTACGAATATGATACATCTATTATTTATTGTTCAACATTGTGCAGAAATATACGCGGTTGGATTGGAAGTTGCCCTTATAGTAATTAGATGGATGTGGTATCCGTAGCGTGGAGTCCAGAAGAATATGAAAATTATCTCATAATATATTATAACATAATGCGAAATAAGACTATAAAACGTACAAAACCCACCAAGTCTAAGCATTCAAATAGAAAATCACAACGGAAATCTTATGGCGGATCATCACCATTGTACAATGCTGCAAAAAATGGTGATATAGAAAAAGTCAAAGAAATTCTTAAAAATGATGATGTACCAATTAATAAAATGTCTGAAGATTTATTTCATAATGTGGGTATGTCTAGATTTACACCAATACAGGTTGCTGCACGTTACGGTCATTGCAATGTGGTAAGATATTTACATGAAGAAAAAGGTGTATCTTTATATGAAAACGATGATGTTACAGGTGAATCACTTCTGATTTTAGCAGTAAAGAGTGGAAATATTAATACTGTAAAATATTTATTGGATAATGGAATGGATATAAATTATCCTAGTCAAAATGCTTTAAAAAACACTCCTTTATTTTATGTAAAAAACAATCATGATATGATGATTTTACTAATTTCTAGAGGTGCTGATTTAGATATAAAAAATTATTTTGATAAATTTGCTCCAGGAACAGAACCATACAGAAAAAAAAGAGATGCTGTAAAAAAAATACCAGGCGCTTCCGCAATACAAAAAATGCCGGTACCGGAAGACGTTAAAAGGAGTATATTGTATAAACACTTGGGTTAATTATTTTCACCAAACTCATCCGTGTCGGCATAGCAACTGGGAACCCGCTCAGCGGGTTCTAAGCACGAAGCCCTCTGACCAAACGAGTTGTATAAAAAATTGAAATTATGTAAAAACATTATGATAGTAAAAGTATAAGAGCTCCTATATCATGAATACAATGAATTGTTGTGAAACATGTGGAAAACAGTGTAAAAATGCCAGTGCTTACAAAAAACACCAAGAACGTAAACGTCCTTGTAAACCACACCAAACTCGTTCTCGCTTCGCAGAGACAAAGTCACCTGCCGAGTTAGTTGTTGAACCAATCAACCAAATAATAGACACAACATCCTCCCTTCGTGAAGAAATTATACAGGGAGATGCCCTAGAATTATTACCGACTTTGGCAGACAATTCCGCACAAATCGTATTGGCAGATCCGCCGTACAACATTGGCAAGGATTTTGGCAATGACAGTGACCGACAATCCATGGAACAATATTTGTCTTGGTGTGAAAAATGGATCCAAGAATGTTTGCGTATTCTTCGTCCGAACGGGACCATGTTTGTTTTCGGATTCAGTGAAAATCTGGCGTTGATTTTGTCAAAAATACCCCTACACATTCATAGGAGATGGATTGTATGGCATTATACCAACAAAAACATGGCTTCTTTGCATTTTTGGCAACGTTCTCATGAAAGTATTTTGATTCTATGGAAAGAGGACAAAGTATTTCATCGTGATGACATACGCGAACCTTATACCGATGGTTTTCTGAAGGGTGCCGCTGGAAAACAACGCGCGGCAACACAAGGTCGGTTTTCCAAGGGAGACAAAACCACCACGTATACGGCTCATCCCGAGGGTGCGTTACCCCGTGATGTAATCAAAATACCAGCCTTGGCAGGTGGTGCAGGAAAAAAAGAGAGGGTAGATCATCCTACCCAAAAACCCCTGGCTTTGTGTGAAAAATTGCTAAAGTCTTGTAAACAGGATCCCTCTCAAGGATTTGTATTGGTGCCTTTTGCGGGTTCTGGTAGCGAATGTTTGGCAGCGAAAAACTTACATCTTCCTTTTGTAGGAATAGAAATCAATCCAGAATATGTGAGCTTGATACAATCCCGTATTGGAACCTCCTAAGTAAAAGGATTCTTGAAAAAAAATGGTTGAAAATATTGGAGGGTTTTACGGAGGTACGACTTGTCGTATCGGATAAAACCCTCCATTCTACGGACGACGTAGTCGGGTGTAGAATCAACCCTCTGACCAATCCACCGTAATACTATGATCGGCTTCTGTATATATGATTTCCGAGTCAATAAATACAGTTTGTAATTGTTTTACAACTTGGGCTTTTACAAAATCAGTTTCTTTATAAAGAACTTTTTTACATTTTTTATTGCCAGCATTGTTATGGGCTATTATGTCAATTGATATGGCATTGACATACATTTTTATGGTTTCATCTTGTTTTCGCACTTGTTCCGCTATCCACATGGCTTGTAAATCCTCTCTGGTAATCGTAGTCATATTTACATATAAAACGACGATTTATTTCTAAATCATTTGTTCCGATTAAACAGGAGGTTGTAAAAGTTCCAACAGTTGTATATAGTCGTATTTACGCCCTTTTTTGACACTACATGTTCCTACAACAAATTCTTTCATTGCTTCGGTAACCTGAAGATACATCCACAATTGTGAAGACATACTAAAGGTAATAGACATATGTGATCCGTCTACTACATTGGTTTCCCATCCGACCACTGTATCCTTGTTTTTTCCTTGTTTTCCTATTTTTGGTGTCCATTCGTACGATTCTGGATTGACTGCTGGATAATCACTGGGTAACAAATACCAATCGTATTTGATATTGTCGGCAATCTCTTCACGCACAATGATGGAATAATATTCAAAATTTTTACGCCTTTGTATTTCTGCTAAAATGGAGATTACATCTCCAGGAGTTTTGTCGGAACATACCGAAGTAAGTCGGTAAGAACTAATATCAAACGAACCTTTTTTGCCCCCACCTGACCATTTGGTAGATTTGTTGGAAAACCGACCAAGAGAACATGTCAAATCTGCCCCCGGTGCATGTGAACCACAACTTTGGGATTGGACAGGACATCCCGAATGTTCCAATACAATACGATTGATCTCTTCCCAAACGGCTTCTTTGATCGGATCATTGTTGATCAAATGGTACCCAGTAACACATTTTGTAAAGGAATCACATAGTTGTAATTTCATAGCGGGTAGCATGGACGGACGAGAAGAAGATAATGAATGTGACAACGCATATTCTGAAGGACGACGTAGGAGTCCAGAGGAATATGAAAACATGATTGATATATGATATTTTGAAATCATACGTCACAAAAAATAAAATCAATTTTTATTGGACCCACGTATTGGAACCGTAGGTTCCAATATCCAATATTCAATAATATAAACATATTTTTACTAATATATTAGTATATGAATGACAGATTCTCCGGTTATTTTGCCTACGGAATTAAATTACCTGGTTCTTGAATATGCTGGAAAAGTGCGTTTACGCAATGGCAAATATATGAATCAAATTCCCAAAGACGACCCAAGATATGACATTTTGAAAAGATTACCGAAGAAACATATTTCATATAACATGATATGCAATCAAATGTGTTGGATCGTAGATGTTTTTACAGATAAGAATGCATGTGGTATCCGTAGCAAAGCGGAGGATAACCACGCATATTCTGAAAGACTACGTAGGAGTCCAGATAAATATGAAATCCTAGCACAATATATGGAAAATTATTGGTGTTTCCCTAATGGTGAAATAAATATCACATATTTTATCAACGGTAAGAAGAGTGATAGATACGTTCTTGGAAACAAATATCCACCTTGTTTTGTTCATGCAGACGACTATAAGATTACAAAAAAATGGGTAGAATATGTACCAAACTCATTCGGTGGCAAAGCCACCTGCTGAGTTAGTTGTTGATGACCTTCGGTCATCTGACCCGACTTATGATATAAAAATAATTGATCTTTTTATATTATAATGAATTTTTCAGAATATGTTCCCTATGTTGAACCTGAAAGAAAAAAACCATCACTCTTTTATAGGATATGGTATAGATTCAAAACGATGCGCGATACCATAAACCATGATAAATATATGAAAGAATTTGAACAAACCAGACAAGAAACAATTAAAAAGGTTCGTTCCATAAATATTGTGGGAATGGAACTGGAAGAAGCCAGAAAAAAGTTACCAAAAATTGATATACGTAATTACGGTGTTGATAAAACCGAGGCATACTGTTGTGGTAGATGCAATGTTTATGTGGACGAAAACAATATAATTACAGCAATTACTCATTTTGGTTAAGGGCGTTTACGCCTCCACATAGTGACCGTAGGTCACCTAATATGTACCCGAATTATAGAGCCGGAATATTCGGTATATCGTCTTTCTCTTGAACTGCAACAATAAGATAATCCAACAGAATATCCATAGGAATGTCGGGGCGGTGCATAATGATTTCTATTTTTTTAAGATATTCAGATAATTGATGTGCATCACCCGTCCACGTACGAATCATATAGTTGAAATATTTTTGTAACAATGTGCGTTTGTCCATGTTGTATTTGATACAGATTTCGTCTAAATGAATTTTGAACAAACAAGGAGAAATATTGGATAGGATTTTTTTATGAATTTCTACCAAGACTTCTTGGTGAAATGGAAGATATAATTCCTTAATGCGTGTACCTTCTAATTGAACAAAATTAATCATACTGCGAATATCTGATTGATACATATCTTGAATAGTATCTAACGTCTCATTTGAAAGTTCAATTTCTTCCTTGTTGCAAATATTTCGTATAAATTGAAAAATATCTGTTCTTGGTAATTGATTAAAACGAATACACAAAAACTCGTTTTTAAGAGATTCATCAATCTTGGTAATATAATTACATATCAAACAAAAACGTACGTTATAACTTGATGTTTGTAAAATATATTTGAGCGCTTGTTGTGCATTCTTGGTCATATAATCAACTTCATCTAAAATGACAAATTTAAGTCCCTGTTCAAATAGATTCATTGATTTAGCAAATTGATGTATTTGATTACGTATAATATCAATACCACGCTCGTCCGAGGCATTCAAATGAATGACATTACTTTTATTAATACGATGATATTTGGATTGAAATGCATTGATAAGGTTAATAATGGTTGTGGTTTTTCCTGTACCAGGTGGACCGTAAAATAACAGATGGGGAAAATAATTTTTATTCAAAATATTGTGAAATATTTCCCGATTCAAAGGGTCTAATACAATGTCATGAAATTGTGATGGACGATATTTTTCAACCCATGGAATGAATAAAGGAACTTCTTGAGAAATAATATTATTTTGCATACAAATATGTTCAGGAGTTGTCATTTGAAAAATTGAATAATAAATATAATGTTATTTCTTTACATGTAAATAACATGTCTAGAAAACCTGAACAAAATATTGTGATTTTAGGTTGTCGTAAAGAACCTTTACCATGGGTTCTTAGATCTAAAACATCGGTGGATATTGAACCACCCAAAATAAAGGCTACGATTTCTGATGGATGTGATATCCGTAGCAAAGTGGAGGATAACCACGCATATTCTGAAAAACCCCTACGTAGTCCTTCAGAATATGTAAATTCACACATCACAAAGTCACCTGAAATATTTCAGAAGCGTATTTCACTAGTAAAAACCAATTATAGACAAGTAAAATTTGACGAAAATTCGGGAGATTCAGAGTCATCTCCGAAATTGAATCCTCCATTTCTTTCGGGGATTATAAAATCACGAAAAACATCTCCTGAGAAGTTAGTTGTTGGAGGCTACGCTTCGCAAAAGCCCCCTTACCAAAGTACAGATAGTCCCATTAAAAAATTTACTGAATTTATTACCTCATGGTTTACACAAAAATCAAAAAACACTATAGATATTTCCGAAAAAAATGCATTATATACAAGTGCATCTATACAAGAATATCAAAAATCATCAATTTACGAGTATAAAATCTCTGAAAATAATAGTAATTATATATTTTCTACGAGAAATGAAAAACCTAAAAATGTGGTAATTATACCTTTTGAACAGAAATAAACTTCGTTACCTGAAGAGTTTTCATCATATTCTGAAGGACGACGTAGGAGTCCTTCAGAATATGCGTGGTTATCCTCAAAACGTCTCTGGTGACAAAGTCACCGGAGACGTTAGTTGTTGATGACCTTCGGTCATCTGACCACATTCAATAGTGTTCATTTAAAAAACTACATAAAATGATTCGTCTTTATATCTAAATACCTATTATTTTTTGTATGAATCATGACAAAAAGTAAAAAACGACCGACAATTCAAAATAAAACTCCGGAAATACAAGAAAATGAAATAGACAATACCACGAATCATATTTTTTCTGAATCAGAAACCATACAAGATGTATCTGAAAAACCATCAGAAGTAATCGTCATTGAAAAACCTAAAAAAACACCAGCTAAAAAATCATCTACCAGTAAAAAAAGCAAACATGGTAAATTGTCTTCATCGTTAATATCATCAATTAACACCATGGATGAACGTCCTACCTTGCAAATTGCGAATATAATTTTACACTTAAAATGTTCCATGACAGAATTACAAATATACAATGAAGAAATTCATAAACAAATGATGAATCCAATGGTGTATAATCCGTCAGTACCACCAGATATTATGACATATCATCAACCAAAATTTTATTCGGAATTAAATAATGTGGTTTCAAATGTGTCATCTTATGATCTTGAAGATTATGCTTACAATGAATCTAAAACCAATCGTAAAAATAGAAATCCGGAAACAGTCAATGAAAATGTTGCTGAACAAAATAGTTCCAATAATACTTACCAAACCATTGAAGGACATGCAGAAGAATATACAAGTACAATTATCCCAAGTGAACCCGAAAATTGTCAAGTAGAAATGAAAGATATTCATATGAAATTGAAGAAATTGAAAATAAGTCTTTTTAAAAATTTAGCATTTATGGACAAAAAATCCGCATGTTTTTGGTGTACCTATGATTTTGACAATCCAGAATGTTATATTCCAAGATATGAAATGGATGGAGCTATCCACGGTTATGGATCATTTTGTCGTCCAGAATGTGCAGCAGCATATTTAATGAAAGAAAATTTAGATGATTCTACCAAATTTGAACGTTATCATCTTTTAAATCATATTTACAGCAAAGTATATGATTATAAAAAAAATATCAAACCTGCACCCAATCCTTATTATATGTTGGACAAGTTCTATGGTAATTTAACTATACAAGAATATCGCAAATTGTTAAAATCAGATCATCTACTGTTGGTCATTGATAAACCATTAACACGTATTTTACCTGAATTACACGAAGACAATGAAGAGTTTTTAACAAATATTTATGGAGTCAATACACCAAATTTGGTAACTTCCGGAACATCCAAAACACAATGTACATCTATCACGAAACATGGAATATTTAAAGTACGTAAACAAAGCGATAAACCAGTAGGACAGACCAAATCAAATATAATTAAAGAACATTTTGGAATCAAATAATCAACATAAAACCTTCCTATTACTACTATACATCAATCATTAAACAATCAATGCAAATGGATAGTGATGCTGAAAGCCTCCTAATAAGAGAACCATGGTCTAAATATCATAAAAAAGGACGTATGGGTTTAGCAAATTTAGGAAATACATGTTTTATGAATACATGTTTACAAATATTGAATCATACTTATGAATTAAATGAAATTTTTTTAATAAAAAAAATACATTTAAATACGCGTAAAACTGTGGAAAACACACCCGAATTGGTAATGGTACAGCAATGGGTAGAATTACAAGAAATAATGTGGAAAAATGAAGGAGCTGTATCTCCGAACAAGTTTGTACATCATGTACAACATTTAGCAAATATAAAAAACAAAGAAATATTTACTGGATGGGCACAAAACGATTTGCCTGAATTTTTGTTGTTTTTTATGGACAGTTTGCACACTAGTATTTCACGTGAAGTAAAAATGAAAATTCATGGAAATGAAGAAACTACCACGGATAAAATGGCGCTGGAATGTTACAAAATGTTACGTACAGTTTATGAAAAAGAATATTCTGAAGTGATGGAATTGTTCTATGGGATTTATGTATCTGAAATACGATCTACCACAACGAACAATATATACAGTCATAAACCAGAAACCTATTTTATATTGGATTTACCATTACCAGACCCAATTCGTTCGGAGACAAAGTCACCTGCCGAGTTAGTTGTATTAGGGTCAGCGAACTCCGCTCGCAACCTTGACCCACCTTCGGTGGATCTGGGGGACATTCAGTCCCTGTGCGAAGGCGTTCGTCCATCTGAATCTTCCGCAAATCCAATATCATTAATGCAATGTTTTGATATTTTTACACAAAATGAGGTATTAGATGGAGATAATGCATGGTTAAACGAAACCACGAATCAGAAAGAATCTGTGAACAAGAAAATATTATTTTGGAATCTCCCCAAGATTTTAGTCATATCTTTAAAACGTTTCAATTCTATTGGAAATAATAAACGTCAAGATTTAGTAACTTTCCCATTGGAAGGATTGGATTTATCCAAATATGTTTGTGGTTATGATTCTGAGAAATATGTATATGATTTGTTTGGTATTTGTAATCATATGGGTGGTGTAATGGGTGGTCATTATACTGCCTTTGTAAAACATGCTGATGGAAATTGGTTACATTTCAATGATGTAAATTGTCAACCCGTCCATGATTTGGATGTATTGATTTCTCCCAAAGCATATTGTTTGTTCTATCGTAAAAGGAACATAAGGTTATCGGAACCCAAGACTTTTTCACCTACGGCGAAAAAACATGGTAAAACGCCTTAGGGCGTTTTAGGACCTGATGCCTTCACTACGTTCTCGGCAACGTCCCTTGTCCTACGATCTTCTTCCGCCTTACAGGCGTACGAAGATTCGTCTACTGGTCATCGGAGGATTTTGGGTTTTTTTGCCCATAGGGCAAAAAAGTCGTAGGTTCCAATAGTTCCTTTATCACATTATAATATAATTAGGACATATCAATTTATAATTCATATGAGTACCAAAGCTCCTGTAGTAACAATCATGCCACAACAATATATGCAAGGACCTGTTGCATCTATAAATAATCAGATACCAATTCCATCATTAGCTCAACCGCTCGTGAGTGGTGCTTCCAATTGGTATAGTGGATTATTTACACAATCCAATATTTTGTTATTAGTCTGTTTTCTTATTTTGTATTTTTTAGTTTTTGGATTGATGAAATTACTTTTAGGAGAAAGGTTCTCCTATGCAACCGCTAGTTTAATCATTGATTGTTTTTCTGTAATTATCATGATTATCAGTATTGCTTCTTATTATACCAATTCATCCAATTCAATCACAGTATATGATCCTTTGGGTAATTTATTAATTTGGCTACGTAATTTTTTTGATGCTCCTAGTAATTTATTGTTACTCGCTATGCTCATGATATTAATGTATTTGATGCTGTATATATTGCATGTACCTCCTGGTGAATTTAAACCTTATAGTGTTCGCATTTTAGAAATGTTTATGTGGTCTTTTTTTACGATAGATATATTTGCAGTATTGTTTTTGTTCTTGTTTGGATTTTCCATTACAGATTTAGTATTGAATCCTATGATTAATGGTTGGTATAGTTTAGCAGTGGGTAACATATTAAATCCAACCACATTAGCTCCATTATCAAATACTCCTAATCCGAATCCATTGAATCCTGCAAATCCTGCAAATTCGGTGGTAAATGTGGATGGAAGTATTACTTATATTCAACCAAATCAGTCACCTGGAGGAATTGTAAATAACAATTATTGTCAACCGTCACCCACACCTACACCTCCTGGTTGTACTGATCAAACATTACCTCTTATTGTACGCGATTCATCCGGAAATATTGTGAGTAATATGAAAGCATTGCGTAATGAAATTTGTGTAAACGTTGCGAAACAAGTTGAAACACCCAAGGCAACCAATGCACCAGCAACCAACCAGGAAGTATTTAATATTGCCAACAATTTATACACATATGAAGATGCCCAGTCTGTTTGTAAATCGTATGGTGCTAGATTAGCAACTTATGATGAAGTAGAAGCATCTTATACTGACGGTGGTGAATGGTGTAATTATGGTTGGTCCGAAAATCAAATGGCTTTATTTCCCACACAAAAAGATACATGGAATCGTCTACAAGCTACTAAAAATCATAAACATGATTGTGGACGGCCTGGTATCAACGGTGGATTTATTGATAATCCTGAGATACAATTTGGTGCCAATTGTTATGGAACAAAACCTACTGCAGGACCTGATATAATTGCTGCAGAACCAAGTACGAATTTTCCAGAAGAAGATGAAGATGCTAGGAAAATGCGCGAGTTACAGGGGAAAAAATTCCAGATTAGTAATTTCAATCGTCAAAAATGGTCGGAATATCAGCGCTAAAAGGAACCTACGGTTCCTTTTGAACCTCCCTTTCGTAGAAGGCGTTTTCTTGCAAGGATTCATGGTTAATTAGTTGTATAGGATCTTATACAACCAATTTGATATTATTACTTAGAAGGTTTTCAAAAAACCCTATTAAGAAACCTTAGGAGGGCACTAAGCTTGCGAGGTGCCCTCGTTACCTAGGAGGTTTTACCGGAACCTGGGTTCCGATAACCTGGGTTCCGATTTACGCGTGGTATTTCGTTTCGGTTTTTTATTATGAATAGTTGTACTGACTTTGTTAAATAGTTGATTGAAAAGGTTGTTATCAATTACATGTGTAAAACTTTCTTTATTACCTCCACCTAAAAACATGGTTTTTTTTTCAGATGGATTGGATAACAAACTATGAGTCATAGTTTCCCCTAAAATCAATCCTAGAGGAACCTTGTAATTTTGTAATTGTTTGTGATGATTTTCCATAGAAACAAATTGGATTCTATATGCAAAAATTGTATATAGAATACGTAGCTAATTGCCGTAAAATTTAGAACGAAGCATTCTGGTCAGATGACCGAAGGTCATCAACAACTAACTCAGCAGGTGGCTTTGTCACCGAATGAGTTTGGTCAGAGGGCGTTTACGCCTTCGCACAGTAGGACCTAAAACGCCCTAAGGCGTTTTGGTCCACAACAAAGATGCCTCGCCGCCTCACAGAGGCGGTGAGTCATCTTGGGAGTGGGCTTCGCCCACCTAATACAACTAACTTAGTAGGTGACTGATAGACGATGTCTCCTTAATAATTTTGTATTTTATTTTTTTCCGCGTTTACCACCCAGTTGAGTACGTCTGTTACTACGACGTGATTTTCTCATACTCTTACTATTTCCTCTTTTACGTGTATTTTGTTGTGCCATAAGTAACATAGCAGGAACTGCTAAATCCACTACCATAGAACCACCACGTTTGTTATTACGCTTACGTCGTTTACCACCAGTAAATCCCGAAGGATTTCTCATCATAATTTCATTTCCTAACGCAGGATTTGCGACTTGATGCGCAGCATCGCCATAGACATATTGTGCAAAGGGTGCTGCTCCCACTCCACCTTTCATTGCGGAAGGTGTTCCAACAGTAATAACAGGATGTACGGTGGTATGCATAATAATACTTTTATATATTCTAGATAGAATATTTATACATTATTTTCAGCAAGTTTTTTACCTGATTTTAATAAATTGCGAATCCATATAATAAGAATAAAATTTGCTAAAGTCAAAAATATTAAAAATACATTGTACATGCAAATAAACCAAATATATGGATAGATTTCATTATAAATAATACCAACCAGAGGACTCATACAATCTTTGATATAACGTTGAATATCTTCCTTTTTAAAAAATTCTATACATGAATCTTGTATAAACGACGATGATGACATATTCAATCAATAATATGTCTCTTTAGCAAATATTCATATATATTCAAATAACCTAATAACGCGTTTTTGACATGTGAGTTTCGTATGGATTCCCGGAACGAAGTGGAGGCAACGTATATACGTTTTTAATTATGGAAAGAATTATTGAACCGAATGCATCATTTCCATTTGATCAATTGGTATTATCAACACCAACATTTATCAATTCTGGAAATTATTTTATTAAGTATTTATTTAATGGTTCGCCATTGTATATTCAACCTCCTAAATGTGTTACTAAACAAGGCATAATCAAAGGTGGAAAAAAAATGTACTGTGATTTATTATTCACAAATGAACATGAATCATTGATTCAATGGATAGAAAACTTGGAAACATATTCACAAAATTATATTTTTCAACATCGTTCACAATGGTTTGAAAGTGAATTAGAAATGCATGATATTGAAAATTCATTTACTTCCTCTATAAAGGTTTTTAAATCAGGAAAATTTTACATTATTCGTACTATGATTCCAACCCGTTTAGGAAAATGTACATTGAAAATATTCAACGAAGATGAAGAAGAAGTTCCTCATGAAAATATTAAGGATACGACTCCAGTTGTTACTATATGGGAAATTTTAGGTATAAAATGTTCATCAAGAAGTTTTCAAATTGATATTGAAGTAAAACAAATGATGGTAATTAATCCAAGTACTATGTTTGAAAAATGTATCATTTCTACTAAACGAAATATAGAAAATTCTTCCATACCGAATTTACAAAATTCTTCCTCCATTTCTCAAGAAAAAACGTTGGAGACATCTTTAGATAAACCTTTACCTGAAATGGATGTTCTTGAAACACCAATGGAAGAAAACCAAGAAGAAGACCAAGAAACACCACTAGAAGAAGACCAAGAAGAAGACCAAGAAGAAGACCAAGAAGAATACCAAGAAGAAGACCAAGAAGAAGAATATGATTCCCCTTATGAAATATTGGATGCCGAGGAAGGTTTAGAAAATATTCCATCTTCTACTGAATTGGAAATAGTAGATTGGGATGTACAGGATATACAAGACGATGTCGGTTTTCAATTGAAAAATAGAAACGATGTTTACCATGAAATTTATGAAGATGCCAAGAAAAAAGCGGAAGAAGCAAGAAATTTAGCCATTTCCGCACATTTAGAAGCAAAACGTATTAAAGAATTATATATGCTTCATTAATCCATATGACTCATCATGAAAGGAACGGAGGATGTATCATAGGAGATGTCACTGAACCTTTAAATATTCAGTTTTAAGGTACGTCGTCTCTATTAAGTTTTTTGTCCGCCGTTTATATACATAAACATAATGAGTATGAAACAGTTCCAAGCGGGACTCTCCAAATTCTTTACTAAAAAATGGATCCCTATTCTTGTTCTTCTAGTAATATGCTTTGTTTTAATCACGTATTCATCGGGTAAAAAATCTATTTTAGATAGATTTGGAGATTATAGCTCTGGTACAGGCTCACCCTCTTCTAATAGTATGGTAACACCAAGTGCAATTTCTAACAACAATGCAAATTCTTCAGCCCAATTACCGGTTCAAATGAATGTACCTGCTATGAATCAAATTCAACCCCCCATGGCGGCACCTTCCTCCGCATCCAACTACACAAATCAGGCAGTAGCGAATCCTTCAGACCTATTACCGTCTGATAAAAATAGCCAATGGGCAAATTTAAATCCTTCGGGTGGTAACGTGGCGATTCCTGACCTTCTTCAGGCAGGTTATCATATCGGTTTAGATACGATTGGACAAACATTGAAAAATCCCAATTATCAATTGCGTTCTGACCCCATCATTGAAAAACAAAACACTGGCCCATGGCAACAAAGTACCATAGAACCCGATTATGGTCGTATTCCTTTGGAAGTTGGCTATGGTCAACGCTAATTAACAGGAACCCAGGTTCCAATAATCCAATATCTCCTAATACGTATATAGAAACTATATCATGAAACAATATTGGTTGGATTGTATTGGTTATATACTTTTAGTATCAGTGATTGGTGCATGTATATATATTTATTTCAAAACAGATGATTTTGAATTGAAATGTATTGTTTCAGGTGTTGATGGTAACAAATATTGTGTTCGTGAACGTAATCGCTTACAAGAAGCTGCTGATCTATTAGCATCAGTTACGGAAAAATGCAAACAATTAGTGGAATATATGCATGAAAAACATTCCGAAGACGAACGCGTAAAACTTTTGGTTAAAAATTTCAATCCTAAAAAAATAGTGGAAATATTGCCCACTAGTAGTTATACTGCTTATAGTGAAAATAAAGGGGAAAAGGTTGCATTTTGTTTGAATGTGACCAAAGGTGGTAAGGAAAATTTAATTGATGAACATACATTGACCTTTGTAGCTATACACGAATTAAGTCATATATGTTGTGTTTCTATTGGACACACACCGGAATTTTGGGATAATTTCCGATTTCTATTGGTAAATGCAAAAGATGCCGGATTACATTCACCGGTTGATTATTCCAAAGAACCTACCAAATATTGCTCTATGAAAATTACGGACAATCCTTATTATGAAAAATAAAAGGAACCTACGGTTCCTTTAAAACCTCCCTCAAGTAGAAGGTTTCTTACAAGGATTCTTGGTAAATTAGTTGTATGGGATCTTATACAACCAATTTTATATTTGTTATTACGTAGAAAAAATAAAGAAACCTTCTACTTGAGGGAGGTTTTAAAGGAACCTACGGTTCCTTTATTATATTGTGTAATTCTAGTATATATATTTTACTGCTTGTTACAAACTCCACGCATGTCTGACGTATCGCTAATTCAAATTGGCGAATCTAGTGTTCCATACAGTACGGCTGCTGTAGGAAATAACGTCATCATGTCGTACACCTCTCCATTGGTTGGAAAGGTTTATGCCATAACCGCCACAGGTGGTTATAGTGTTGGTCAGACTTTTGAAAATATTACCCGTTTACCTGAATATTTGTTAAATCAATATGACACAACCAACGCTGTAGAAATATTGTTTGATGTACGTACCTTTAATACAAAAATTGGTATTATCAAAGATGGAGAAAATATCGGAGTAACAGTACCCACTAATTCTTTTTATGATTTATCCAATAATACATTTTATAAAGACTCTTTAACTATTACATCCGCTGATGTTTTATCAGGTCTAGACGGAATAGAAAGTTATGTAATAAGTGTAGGAGCTTTGTCCTCTATTTATGCAGATTTTTCAGTCTATATAGTTCAATATTTTGCTTATGGACTTTTTGATAAATATCCTAATGAAAATTTATTTAATCCTAATGAGGGTGTATTTGATGCTTCCGCCTTTTTAAATATTATTACTTATCATGCTGCAGATGCATATACAAATGCTGGTATTTCTGGACTGTCCGGCTCTATCAATGTATTCAATATTGCTGAATTATTACGTTTTGCAGTTGATTCCAATTGTTTCGGAAATCGTGATCCAAGTAATGGAACCACCGCTTCTGATCTATTACATCCTGCCAATTATGGTGTAACTGATGGGTTTTTTGCTGATGATTTGATTTATATACCTAAAGATGGTGTTCAAATAACATTGTCATTGTCTTTATTAGGTTCAACTACTGCAAATCAATTTGCTGCGGCTGCCGGTCTATCTCAAGATTCCGCCGTAAATGCATTGAGTACATCCACCAGTCAATTCAATGAATTGACAAGTAGTAATACAACAACTCTGAATAGTACATTGGTAAAAACTGATGCCACGCAAAAAACCGTAACCTATTCGGTAACTGGTCTAACAAAGACCGAGTCAGTACCCTTGTTATTTCGTTTAGCAAATTTATCAGGTTCTACGGTTCCATTTTCCGTAACTGTTACCAATGTTTCAATCAATTCCATTTCATTTAAAATCAGAGGAACCTATACCGATTATACTGTTACACAAATTAATTCTCTTTCACAGGTAAGAACCCCTATTATCAATTTAAATGCATTACCTGTCACCAATCCAGATGTGGTGGTAAATCCAAACTATTTATTTACCTTGTCAACATTTACCGACTCGTCTTATGTTTCATCATCTTCAACGTATGAATATATTTTTACTCCCTATTTGAATGCAGATCAATTGGTCATTGTAGATATATCCAATATACAAACTCCCAATGCAACCGCATCAGTATCTGTTACTTTGGGATCAATTACCGATACTTCTATCAAATTGTCTTTTACAGGATTATATTCTTATGTAAGTATTTTACGAAATAGTCAATTAACCGTTTCACCAAATTGGTCACAATCTGCGTATATAGATGCTAATTTGCAGCCGAATACACCTTACAATTACAAAATCAGTCCTTATAATGTTGTTAATGTGCTTGGAACGGAAGTACAAAGTAATACGGTATATACTTTGGCTCAAATATCTTCTTTTTTACAGACAGGGAGCACACGTAATCAACTGAGTTTTCAAATCACTGGTTCATATACTTCTTTTTTGGTGTATAGAACAGATATTCCATCTACTGCTGTATATACTTCAGGAACCGGAACCATTGTCAATAATTATGATGGAACAAGGAGTGAAACATTTACAAATACGGGTCTATCACAAAATACGGCATATACTTATGTTGTCATTGCATATAATTATACGGGAGCAACTACCAATACTGCTGCAAAAGTATTTTATACTAATCCCACATTGAATAGAAATAATTGTATTATTGGAACACAAACATCATCTTCTCAAATACAATTGTTATTTGATGGTTCTTATAATTATGTAACGATTTCGCGTCAAAAATCTAATCAAACGGATACATTTATTTCATTAATTACTAGTGCAAATAATATCATAGGACCATCTTATATAGATAAGAATCAAATTACTGCAGACGCATCCTATACGTATACGATAACACCGTGGAATTCATCCGTTTCTGGCAATTCGGTAACTATCGTTGGTTATGTACTTCCAGAAATGAACTCGGCAGTATCCAATCTATCTGCAACCACACAAAGTATTACGTTTCAGTACCAAGGATATTATGATTATTTGTATATTTATCGCGATTCATCCTTGACACCATTATTTATAGATACAGTCGCAAATCCAAACTATAGTTTACGTACATATTATGATTCAGGTTTGAGTGTGAATACAGGGTATATTTATAAATTTACCCCTTTTAATCATTTGGACCAGTCCGGAAGTAGTATTCGTTATACGTTGTATACATTACCCACATTAACCAGTGCTTATGTGAGTTTGGACACATCTTCTGCAATTCAATTTACAATGGCAGGAAATTATCAATATGTAATATTGACACGCAATGATGGAACAGAATATAGAACAACCACATTAAATCCTTATACTTTTACTGATTATAATGTAGTACCCGATACAAGTTATACCTATGTGATCGTTCCCTATAACAATGCTGGTATATCTAATCCTACATATCAATATTCTATTTTTGTATATACATTTCCTTGGTTAAATCCTACATCAGTCAAATCATCACTAATCACGAATACACCGATCACAACACAGCAAAGTTCCACCTATATAACAAACAATATTTCGTATTCTGTGGCTCTTCAATTTAAAGGATATTTTTTCAATGTGGATATACAACGTGGTACAGGTACTAGTACAGGTACTAGTATTATTCCTGCTAATAGTATTCTACAAGGAACCACTTATTTGGACATAGGACCATTCGTAGCCAACCAAACTTATCAATATACGATTTTCCCTTATGACCCTTTGGGTGATTTGGGTTCTACCAGTGTCACATCTATTACGATTCCACCCATTTTGTCTTCAGTCATGTTTGTAAATAACAATACTCATGTTCAATTTGCACTTACAGGAACGTATGATTATTTCAATGTGATTCGTTTGGATATTACTGGAATTCAACAAACATGGACACAACAAACTGGTTCCACCTTTATTGATAATTTTTCTTCCTCCAACGATATTCAGTATACGTATATTTTTACACCTGGTAGTAATAGTACAATTATTATGGGTACAACCATAACGATGGTTGTATATTCATTACCCAGTATAACTAGTTTGACTACAAAAAACATAACCACCAATCGTATTTCTTTGAACATGGTGGGTTCGTATTATTACTATTTGAATTTATGGCGTAATGGAGTTCTAATTTCCCAAGATATTAGTAATGTATCTACTTTTGTTGATACTGGATTACAGAGTAATACTACCTATACTTATGTTGCCATTCCTTACAATCAATACGACATATCTGGTCAATATCTAACAACCACAGCTACAACTACATCTTCCTTGACAACTGCCACTATACAATCTACCACCACCAATTCCGTATCTTTACAATGGACCGGAACCTATGATCATGTAATTATTTCACGACCTTATTTTAGTATCACAAGTTCTGACGTGTCATATACGGATAGTACCAATTTGTCCGCGGGACAATCCTATAGTTATACCTTTACATCTTACAATTCAGTAGGACAACCGGGTCAAATTATTACAAATGTGGTAGCCTATACCATACCACAAATTACACAAACCATTAATAGTAGTGTGGATCTTAGTAATACCATCATATTGAATATTATCGGTGGATATTCATATTTTTATTTGCAACGTAATGATGGTTGGACAGATACTGTTTCTGGAGCAATATACATGGATACACATAGTTTGGCACCAAATACGGATTATAATTATGTATTGTTACCTTACAATGATATAGGACAATCTGGTTCATCCTATACTTATTCTACATTTACCTACCCTTTTATTCAAAATATTTCCTCTTCATCCGCAGCATCTTCGCTTTCTTTCTTGGTAGAAGGAGCCTATACATATTTGGTCATGAATATATATGATGTAAATACGAATATTTTGGTCAATTCATTGAATACATTGGGACATAATGCCAATGATTTGTCTTTTGTGAATCTTCTCGGAAATTATTCTTATTTTTTAGATATTATTCCTTTTAATTCACATGATATTTCGGGTGCAATGATTTCAAATATTAATACATCAACATTGTCAGCTTTTGATGCCAGCAGTGTGACTTTAAAAGTATCATCATCACAGGTTACTATATCATTGAATGGAAATGCATCTTATTATGTATTTTCAGGAAGTATTACACGTTCATTTGTTTGGAACAATTCTTGGAATACCGATTTTTTTCCGTTCATGTATCCTGATTTGGTAGATATTTCTTCAGTGGTAGTGACTTGGGAAGACCCGACCATGGATGAAATGTTGGATCCTTACGGTGCATTTGGACCATTGTACTTGGGAGAATATTCAAATGGAAATAGATTATCCATGAGTAATATACGTAATTTTACCTTTTCACAAACATTTTCCGGATATGGTCCATATAGTTTGACCCATTTGCAACCCAACAGTACCTATATAATCAATATCACACCTTATAATAGTAACGATGAATATAATCCCGACAGCGTTGTAGAAATTTCTTTTTCAACATTACCCACTCTTTCACCTTTACAATACGCGAATTTGAGTAACAATTCGGTAAAATTGTTGTTTTCGGGAAATTATAACTATGTGATCATACAACGAAATGGTGAATATTTGGCCACTACCTCGGATGTATCTTATACTGACAATACATTGCAACCGGACACGTTTCCTTATCTTTATTATGTAGTTCCTTACAATTCAAAAGATTCTCCAGGAGATTTACAAACAGACACTCAATCCATCTATGTAGGTACATTACCATTGTTACAATCATTTTCAACCATCACCTCTTCTATCACAGATAATTATGCAACAGTCTTGGTAGATGGTTCATTTGATTATGTAAATATATATAGTTTTCAATCCACTGGAATACCATCCAATCCAATCCAATATTTATTCCCCGTTTTACAAGATGGAAGTGCTAATATTTATCAAGAAGGATATTCACCCATTACAGTTCCAATTACGTCATTGAATCCGAGTACAACCTACAATTTCATTGCCATTCCCTTCTCCAGAAATACGGGTCAAGGAACATCACTCAGTATTCAATTAACAACATTACCCCGAGTAAATAAAGTAGTTCTTGGTACCAAGACATCACCCACATCATTGTCACTTTCATGGGAAGGTTCGTACAATTATATAACTCTATCATCAGCACCTAGTGTAAGAATATACGATACAAGTCTTATATTGACCAGTCTTTCTGCCAATACTCCTTATTCTTACTGGATAACTCCTTATAATATCAATGATATATCCAATATGTCTGTTTATCCAATAAATAGTATGCTACCTATTTATACCTTGCCCAATATTACTACATGCACCACCTCATTATTTAATACATTTCAAAATTCAGCAAGTCCATCTTCTAATTATTGTGATCCAATCATGAATCAATCCACCTTGGCATTTTCTTATTTCGGAAATTATCAATATGTGATAATTACAAATAGTACTATAGGTACGACCATATATCCTGATTCCAATATAAATTTGTACCAAGAAACTACATTGTATCCGAATACCTTGTATGAATATTCCATCACACCTTATAATAACCAATTGCCCACGGTAGATATTGGAGCAGTTACCACGTTTCAAATCGCAACAGTACCTTTGGTGTTTATTTCTACCATAGATACAACGATAAATGGAACTACATCCACCTCTTTACGTATTATCATGAATAACAATTTGTCGGTTCTCAATTATTATGACTATATCAATGTGTATCGTGATGGAGTTTCTATCATCAATAGTTCAAATACAACTTATTTCCGTGACAGTGGATTGACCCCCAATACCTGTTATACTTATACCATTGTACCTTTTACTACTAAGATGAATTCTATTCTTGGTACAGATATTTCTGGAACACCCTATACATTGATTACCTATACGTATCCCATGTTAAATTTCTCTGGATGCTTCGTCAATGAATCAACCGATAGTCGTATCACAATACAACTTTCTGGTGCATATTCGTATGTAATTATACAACGAATGTCAAATACAGGATTGTTATTAAATAAAAGTTCTGAAATATCTGGAAATCAATTCGTGGATATCAATTTATTACCTAATACAACGTATCAGTATGTGATTACACCTTACAATCCACCTTATTCACAATCAATGGCACAAGCAGGTGCGGTTGCTACATGTTATGGAACCACCCTACCCGTATTAAAAACCATCAATTCGGGAACAGGTGGAGATAATATTACCAGTACACAATTACTATTTGGACCTGCAGAATATTTTTATGATGTATCCATTGTTTGTCTAAGTGACTCCACACAAATCGGTGGAATGGTGAATGATGTCAGTTTTTTGTTAACTGGATTAGATTTAATAAATCAAACATATTCGTATCAATTGACACCGTATAATTTGTTGGGTCAATCCGGTAATTCTACCGTAATTCAGGTAGGCCAATCCATGATTACCAGCTTTACATCAAGCGATTATACCGTTAATTCTATGACACTTACTGTATCGGGTTCATATAATCACGTATTTGTGCAAAAATCGGATGGAACCGCATTATTTGATAGTGCGTCTTCCCCTGCATCCTATACTGTTACTGGACTGTCTGAATATACCGAATATACATTTGTAGCCATTCCACACCAATTCACAGATTCCAATGTTGATATTGTAGGTACATTCGCAAATGTTACCTCTTATACGTTGGTAAATATTCCGGTAATCAATACCTATTATCTGGATTTCCAAGACCAATATTCCGTACATTTGGTTTTTTCAGGTATTTATTCTTATGTATCTGTGTATCGTGACAATATGTTTAAAGAAAATATACTATACATATCTGAAGGAAATACGTACCAAGATACGGATGTATCTGCGAATACATCGTATCAATACATCTTGGTACCCTACGGAAATTCATTAGCAGATGGAACATCGGTAGGAGGTCAAACACAATATATGATCAATGCTAATACATTCCCTACCTTTGGAACTTATACCGCCCAAGCGACCAATCTAACGTCAACGTCAGTACAATTGTATTATCCCGGAACATATTCATCTGTGGATATTACAAGAAATGGAAAGGTAATTGATCAAGGAATCACCGCATCAACCTATATTGATAACAACATTCTACCTAATACTTATTACAATTATTCCATACTTCCTTATAACCAAGAAGGTGATAGTGGACCTACAGAAGATATTTCCATCGTATCATTACCAATTTGCAATGTGATCGCTACCTCTTATACAGAATCAATGGTGCAATTTTCTTTCAATGGTGGAATAAATGACGGTTCATTTTCTTACATTACGTTGTCACGTAAAGAAGGCTTTCAGTCCTCTTATCAAATACTACAATCCCAGTATACATCTGGTACTTATACTGATTCTTCCAATATTCAACCTGATACTACATATTATTATTCTATGACACCCTATAATTCTATGGGAACTATCGGAAAATCTACCAAGATAACTATTTCTACCCCCACAATCATGATTTCACCTATATTAATAACCAATGTATCATCCACGACCGCCCTGGTTTCTTTTTCAGGTAATTACGAATATGTCACCTTAGCTCGTGGACTTCAACAAACCATATTACAATCCAAATGGGTTGGACAATCGTACCAAGACAATTCTCTACTACCGAATACCTCCTATACGTACACAATTACCCCGTACAATCTACAAGGAATTGCCGGAACTTCTTTTACATCAGATAGTTTTACAACCATTTCCGAATTTATAGTGGCAATTGTTTCCAAAACCAATACCACTTTGACATTTCAATTTACTGGACAATATCAATCAGTCGCCGTGTATAATACCAATGGAACGCCCTTTATTTTAATGTCCAATGTCACTTTTCCCACGGCAAATACCTGTGTGGTTTCTTCCTTGTATTCTAATACACGTTATCGTCTAGGATTTATGGCTACGAACAGTGCCAGTGTACAAGGGTCAGTATTACCAGGACAAATGATTTATACACAAGGATATACCGTAGCAAACAATAACATATATACTTATGGATTAATTACTGGAGGAACCATCACAAATAGGACTACAAATACCATATCACTTTCTTGGACCGGAATATATTATTCAGTAGTGTTGTATAGGAGCGACCAACCTACGGTTCCTATCAAACCTAATCCACCAGGATGTAATAGTTTTACGGATACATCCTTATCTTCAGATTTTGCCTATTCCTATGTGATTTATCCGTTAAATTCAGTCATTGAACAATCTCCGGTGGGATATTCCACAGCATTGACAGCAACTGTAACATGGCCATCTATTACGAGTATTTATCAAACAAAGGATGTATCATCCGCTATACAAATGCAATGGACAGGATATTATGAATATGTAAATATTTATCGTAATCCGACATGGATGTTTGCCCCTTTTGTACGAACGACTGGTTCATCTTTCACTGATACATCCTTGAATCCATATATGTATGATACTGTATTTACCTATACGATTATTCCTTATAATTTATTAGATATTTCCGGTCAGAGTACAAGTACAAAATTATCAATAACTACCTTACCATTGTTGACCCAATCCACGAGTGTGTCTAGTTTGAATTCGTCTTATAATCAATCTATTCAACTTGTATATGACGGTTCGTTTGATTATGTAAATATCTATACGTGGGCGGTGACTACCAATACACTCGTGGATACAATGTCGTCTGTTGTTTATAACCAGGGTTCTGCCAATATTAAATATGTGAGCAAATTATCACCCAATACATATTATCAAACACAAATTGTGCCATACGTTCATTCCAATATATTGGATGTTTCAGGAAGTCCCATGGTATTGTCCACATGGACATATCCATACATTAGCCCCAAAGATGTATCCTTTGGAATTCCTACCACACAAACCATACAAATCCTGATGACATATCCATTTAAACATGCGACTTCTATGGACATTTCTGGTATAGGACTTCCCAATGGTGGACTCATGACTTCTTTTCAAGGGAATTCTTATGTAATTTCCGGATTACAACCGAATACAAATTATATATATGATTTTATACCTAGAAATGTAGTAGGAAATGGTAATTTCATCAGAAAAACCACCTGTACAATGCCGATCATTGTGGATGCATCATTTCAAAATACATCGGGTAATTTATTAAATATTATGGGTTCCTATTCGTACATTACTATACAACGTAACCAAGAAACGATAAATACCTATTATCCTAGTGACTCCTTGCCGACCACGGTGACCACCGTAATCAATGCCAATGCCGACGCGATTCCAAATGTGGTTTATATTTTTACCATCACTCCTTATAACAATGCACAAATTGCAGGGAATACATTCTTGGTACAACAAAAGGCACAATCCTATGTCACATTACAAACCATAAAATCAAATACATCGTCTTCCATCGTATTAGGTATTTCGGGAAGTTTTGATTATATCAGTCTAAGTCGTAATGGAGAATTTGATACTACCTTTTCTACTATCTCATGGAATGATACGAATTTATTACCGAATACACCTTATACTTTTGTCTTGGTACCCTATTCCTATGCAATTGGTTTGTCTTATTCCACCACAAATGATATTATGGGAATTGCATTAACATCACCGACTGTGTATACTTTGCCGACATTGTCTATGACAAATATTCAGGTAACCGAAACCACGATGACAATATCTTTCGGTGGTTATTACAATTATATGAATATATGGCGAAATGGAAATATATTGTTGACCAATTATGGTGAAACCCTATTGAATAACAATTCAACTACAGTTCAATACGTAGATACATCCTTGAACCCCAACAGTAATTATACATATACATTTGTTCCTTACAATAATTTGGATATTTCAGGTACAAGTATTTTACAGAATATGAGAAGTTTGGGATCCATTACCTCTGTAAATTTATTACAAGCCACCTCTCAATTGTTAACATTTGATATATGTGGTAATTATTCTTATTATACCTTGTCACGAACCGGATTCAGTGATACGTGTGCGAATGAAATGTATACTGATCGTATTATTTCACAAACAACCAATGCATCCTATACTTATACGATAGTTCCTTACAATAGTTTGTCCGTCGCAGGAAAATCCACGATTTATACGGCATATACATTGCCCACAATATCAACAGTTGCACTTAATAAAGATGGTTCCAATGTGTTGATATTGGATATTTGTGGACAATTTTCTTACACAAACATATCACGTAACAATACATTTTTAACCAATTTGTATTCGTCTACTACCTTGGATTCCCGCGTGATGTATACGGACATAAATGTGGTTCCCTTGACAACGTATTACTATCGTATCATTGCATACAATGGAACGGATGTATCAGGTAGTTACAAAGACGTATCTTATACTACTTTACCGGCAATCAATTCGTTTACATTAGGTGCCATAGATACAAGTAATACGATTCAATTACAATGGACAGGAAATTATAATTATGTGAGTCTTTCAAGAAACGGAACCGTCATCGTAACAAATATGAACACTACTTCGTATACGGATACGTCAGGATTACTTGCGGATACTTGTTATAATTATGTATTAACTCCACGTTCCAATGCAAATACAGGTAACCTAGTCGGAAGTTCTGTTACATTATTAACCACGACACAACCGATCCTATACAATATCAATGTGCGAAATTTTCCTCAAACCAATGTGAACGGGTTGTCTGTGGCGAGTTTTGTAGTATTGGACATGTCGGGTGCGTTCGCCTATGTAAATGTATATCGTAACAATGTATTTTTAATCAAGATGTTATCCAACAATTTTACTAAGAGTTATGGTACGTACCAAGACAATACCATCGTCGGAAACACCTCTTATCAGTATACATTCATACCTTTTGCATCATTGAATGGAACCACCATTGATCTAAGTGGACTATCAATACAAAATGCCAGTATAACAACATTACCATCCCTGTCAGTAAGTGTAAGTAGTGTTGTGGGTCAAAATATCACCTATCAATTTGGAGGAAATTATAGTTATATCAATGTGACATTGAATGGAACGACTGTATTGAGTAACTGTAGTGCATCAAGTTATACTTTTACTATTTCCAGCACAGACAACAGTGTGATTTATCCCTATACATTTGTTCCTTACAATACACAAGGAATGGCGAATACGAGTATAGTATATCCGTCTAGTTTGTTACCTACATTAACCACTGCACTCATTAGTACCTTTTCTAATTCTTCCACTACGGTCATTTATACGGGAACATTTGCGGATGTACAAATCAGTCGTATTGATTCGCAAGGAAATACCACCTTGATCAAAGATGTTTCGTCAGGATTGTCACCAGTAAACGTTTCCACCGCAACATTTATAGATACAGCACCTACACCAAATGCATATTGTTGGTATGTGGTGACTCCGTTTAATTATGAACGTATTTCCGGAGCTGCTGTGACAACCTCCCAGGTATTCATACCAAGTAAAGTCAATATACTCAATGTAAGTATTACAGGAAATACCGTGACGATTATCTTCAATGGTGGATTCAATTATGCATACATGTATTTGAACGGAGTATTGAATGGTGCACCTATTCCTTATACGGGTAAAAATGCGATTTATACCTATAAGAATTTATCACCCAATACCACGTACACATGTATGATTCAAAGTGCCAATAATGTAAATCAATTATTATCCAGTATTTCTTCGGTAATCACCACACCTCCTATGGCGGCCATTATATTACCAAGAGCAATCACTCCCTCTACCATACAATTTGATATTTCCGGTGGTTATAGTTATTATCAATTGTATCGTAATGGAATCTATGTGACCAACAATGGAAAAGTGTTTAATAATTCGTATACGGATACGGGGTTGACTTCCAATACCTTTTACACATATTCCTTGATTCCATTCAATGCGGGTTTACCTGATATATCTGCGGCTTCAACTACCTTTACATTGAAAACATATACGAACACGTTGGTAAATGATGGTGGATTCAATAAAGTATATTCTATGGGAGCAAATCCTATACTTACCACATGGACAGTCGCGAATACCTATGGAACACAATATTATGTAGGTGGATTGACTAATATCATGCCAATGGTTGCTTATTATACGGGAACATTGCCTTCTACTGTGGCTTATTATTTTGTGGCAGGAAACAGTACTACGATAGCGAATCAAACGGTTACATTGTCACAAAACATTGTATTTTCTGGAATATCGGCTTCTATGAGTTATTTATTGTCTTTTTATGTGTTTCCAGGTGCTTATGTGGACCCGAACCATACCTTGACAGTTTCCATCGGTAGAATGAATTTGTTATACAATTCTGCCTATGGTAGTGACTCCACCTTGCCATATATCACGTATAATTTACCATTTACCATGAATGGAAATGGCACGTATAAATTGACATTTACCTTTACATCCTCCAACAACCGCCCATCACAAATATGTGTTGCAGATGTAAAAATATTGGATACTACGGTTCCTTTGGGTATACAAGCTATTGATTACCAGGGATTGGCCTATTATTATCCCATGTACGGAAACAGTACCTATGGTGTAAATTTTGCTACAAACACTGCAGGTATCACTGATACTCTAATGTACAACAATGCCTACGTAATGAACATAGATCCGAATACCAATTTGAATACTCCTATTGGTGTCGGAAAAGGTGTTATTTCGTATTCACAAAATACCGTTGGTGCATTGGTTTTGACTGCATCCAATCGGTCATTCATGTATTTACCTACCATTGTATTGCC
>TBL_comb47_HYPODRAFT_10001089_pt1 | contig 35677 bp, 27 predicted proteins | sample TroBogypolimnion_40_FD_10682 | JGI IMG/M metagenome (IMG submission 10682)
CGGCAGCAAGTCATTAAGACCGCTAAAAAACAATCCGATAGTTTCGGGTTCCATATATCACCTCCAAGTTATATGAGGTAATATAACATACTTCTAAAAGAGTTCCAGTTATTTATTTACAATGCCTAAGACATCCTTTTTGATGTTATTTTGCGGAACTCTTTCAGGGTTCCGCTTTTTTTTTAGTTTTTTTCAGTTATCTTAACAATAGTCTATTCTGTATATCCGTTATTATATAAAATAATGTAAAACATGGAGACTGCATATGCGTTATTTCATGATGAGTGGATTGATTATTTTTCTGGCGTTGTCCGCCGGGATGCTTGATGCCGCCACTATTTTTTATAAATCCGGCAGCGGCGAAAAACAAATGTTGACCAAAGTAAAAATAATAAGTATCACCAAAGGCGTAATTACGATTGAAAAAGACGGGGCCAAACGATCAATTTCGTTGAGCCAACTGACGGATTATTCTGATGCCGACACCGCTGGCGGCGACGCCTTTGAAGACAATTCCGCCGATTATACCGTGAACATTGTCAAAGTTGATATGCCGAAAGCCGGAAAGGTTAAAGTCAACGACAAATCAACCGTTGCCGAATGCGAAATAGAATATACGATCGGCCGCAAAAGCGAGGAAGGCAAAGATATTAACCGGATTAAAGCTCCGTACTTTTATCTGTATGTGCTTACCGAAGGCGGTGACGAGTATAACAACCGCCACATTTTCCGCTTCGCTTCCCCTACCGAGGCCAAACCGGGTTCTGATACCTACGATGAGGCCAGAATCCTGACTGCGATTCAGAGCTTGAAGCGCCCTACGATTAATCTTGAGAACATGCATGGTTTGTCAACGTCTAAAAAGTTGGGGCAGGGTTTTGGAGATCGCGAAATCAAAATTAAATTAGACAAAGTTCAGGAACGCAGGATTGTTGCCTATCACATTGATGTGTGGGGCAAAAACGAAAAGATAGCGGAAAAAGACTGGAGCGATACAATGTATAACGGTGATAAAAAATGGTGGCTTAAGTACTGATTTTAATCAGAATCCGTCTTGCGATTTTTGATCTTTTGAATTATTTTATCAGTTCGCTTATTATCAGGAACAGTTTACACCGTGTAATTCAGTTTATATTTTGGAAAGGAATTAAAGATGGCTAAAGGAACGATTGTACAGAAAATTATTGATAAACATTTTGTCTCCGGCGAAAAGACCGCCGGCAGCCCCGTCGCGATCCGGATAGATCAGACGCTGACGCAGGACGCCACCGGCACGATGGCATATCTCGAACTTGAAGCCATGAAAGTGCCCAGGGTCAAAACCGAAATTTCTGTATCCTATGTTGACCATAACATGATGCAGAACGGCCCCGAAAACCGCAATGACCATCTCTATCTGCAATCTGTCGCCGCCGCCAAAGGCGTTTATTTTTCCCGTCCCGGCAACGGGATCTGCCACCAGGTGCATCTGGAACGGTTCGGCGAACCGGGCAAGACGCTGCTGGGTTCAGATTCCCATACCCCGACCAACGGCGGCATCGGAATGATGGCGATCGGCGCGGGCGGGCTGGATGTGGCGCAGGCCATGGCCGGAGTTCCGTTCCGGATGGCTTATCCGAAAGTTATCGGCGTCAAACTGAACGGCGCTCTTGCTCCGTGGTGTTCCGCCAAAGACGTAATTCTAAAACTGCTGGAAATTCTTACGACCAAAGGCAATGTCGGCAGCATTGTTGAATATTTCGGACCGGGCGTGAAAAGCCTGTCCGTGCCGCAGCGCGCGACCATCACCAACATGGGCGCGGAACTCGGCGTTACCACTTCGATTTTCCCGTCAGATGAAAATACCAAAGCATTTCTTGAGGCGCAAAAGCGCGGCGGGAAATGGATCGAACTCAAAGCCGACGCCAACGCCGAATACGACCGGGTGATTGAGCTGAACCTGGCTGAAGTCGAACCGATGGCCGCGTGTCCTTCCAGCCCTGATAATATCAAGCGGGTCAAAGACTTGAAAGGAATCAAAGTCGAGCAGGTGATTATCGGCTCCTGCACCAACAGTTCAGTCCGCGACCTGTCGATTGTCGCCGCGATGCTGAAAGACCGTCATGTTCACGATAAAGTCACATTATCCATCGCGCCCGGCAGCCGCCAGGTGCTGGAAATGCTTTCGCGCAACGGAATGCTGGGCGACCTGATCGCCGCCGGGGCAAGAGTCCTTGAGAGCGGCTGCGGGCCGTGCATCGGCCAGGGCCAGAGCCCGGCGGACACGACCGTTACGCTGCGGACTTTCAACCGCAATTTTGCGGGACGCACCGGCACCAAAGGCGACCAGGCGTATCTGGTCAGCCCGGAAGTGGCCGCCGCCGCCGCGCTTACCGGAGTATTTACCGATCCGCGCGAGCTCGGGATGAAATATCCGGAGATTACCGAAGTGAAAGAGTTCCTGATTAATGATAATATGATTATTCCGCCGCAGCCGGCGGACGCTTCAGTCGAGATCATTCGCAAACCGACTATCGGCCGCCCGCCGGAAAATATCGCGCTGCCGCATGATATCACCGGCGAAGTGGTAATCAAGGTCGGCGACAAAATCACTACCGACCATATCATGCCCGCCGGTATCCACTTGAAACTGCGCAGCAATATTCCCGCCTATTCCAAGGTGGTGTTTGAGTGTTTCAACGAAGACGGCAAGCCGACTTTCGCCGAACGCGCCGCCATGGTGCGCGACGCCGGACGGCACGGCATTATCGTCGGACGCGACAGCTATGGTCAGGGCTCATCCCGCGAACACGCCGCCATCTGTCCGATGTTTCTGGGCATCAAGGCGGTAATCGCTTTCGCCATTGAACGCATTCATGCCGCCAACCTCGTCAATTTTGGAATTCTGCCGCTGGTTTTTGCCAATCAGGAAGATTATGACAAGATCAACGAAAAGGACGCCATCCTGATTGAAAACGTCAGGGAGCAACTGGCGGTAGGCAAGCCGGTCAAGGCTACGGTTCAGAACGCCTCCGGCGGCGAATTCGAAATCGAATTGAATCACAAGCTTTCCGAAGAAGATATCAGGCTTATTCTTGCCGGAGGTTCCCTGAACTGTGTTTGACAGGGTAAACAGCGGCTCGGATGATATTACGGCGTTATTTCCTGAAGACTGGAAAAATTTGCTGCGGGACGAGTTTTCCCGCAGCTATTTTATCGAGCTTCAGGAATTCCTGGATCAGGAAATGAAAAACCACCAGATCTTCCCGCCGAAGGAAAAGATTTTTAACGCGTTTAAGTTTACGCCTTATGCCAAAGTCAAGGCGCTGCTGCTCGGGCAGGACCCTTATCATGATGACGGACAGGCGCACGGTCTCTGTTTTTCCGTCATGCCCGGCGTCAAGCTTCCGCCGTCGCTGCGCAATATGTTCAAAGAACTTGATGCCGACCTGGGAATTCCTTGTTCAGACAACGGCTGTCTGGAACATTGGGCCAAGCAGGGCGTTATGCTTTTAAACACCGCGCTTACGGTGCGGGCGCATGAAGCGGCTTCGCATCATGGTCACGGCTGGGAAAAATTTACTGATGCGGTTATCCGGGCGGTGAACGACCGTCCCGAACCGGTCGTTTTCGTGCTGTGGGGCGGACATGCGCAGAAGAAAGCGGAGCTGATCGACGCCAGCCGTCATGTGGTGATTTCCGGCGCGCATCCGTCGCCGTTGTCCGCTTATCGCGGTTTTTTCGGCAGCCGCCCGTTTTCAAAAATAAATCAGTCTCTGGTTCAATTCGGTTATTCGCCGATTGATTGGAGGATCCCAGACAGTCAACCTCAACTATCATTATTTTAAGGGTGAAATAATCGTGAGCGGAAAATCTGAAAAATTTATTGACGTAGCTTATGCGCTGGTGAACGCGGCCAAAGAAAAAGGCTATCTTGCCGGCCCGGTGACGGTGATTGAGGATTTGGCGGAGCCGGAAAAGGCGCTTTTCGTGCGGATTGCCGCTTCGGTTATGCAGTATGCGGAAAATAAACCGTCCGGCGAACTGAGTCAGGACGATATTCTTTCGCTTTTTATCTTTGTCTACGCTAAAGCCGGGGAGATGGTTTTCAAATGGCGTCATGGCGATAAAAATTATGCCAATGTATCGCTTGACGGCATATTTACCGGCCAGGTGGCGATGTCAGCCGATGAAAAGATGCTGGAATATTTTTCTGAATTGAAATTTGCCGAGGACATGGCAATCGCTTTCAGCGCCTGGAACGCGGAGAACCCTGATTATTGCGGAGAAAACTCCGTTCATCCGCTGCTGCCTTTGCTGGAAGCACTGAAATGGACCTGGCGGATTACTGTGGATATTGCCGCAAAACATCTTTCAATCTCCATTGGGTAAATTCCTTTGTGCGAGAATTCTGATTTGTTGCGAAGGGAATTATCTCGCACCAAGACGCAAAGGCACAAAGAAAAGTAGGGGTTTTCACTAGAATTTATGGATAAAAACGAATATCCAATATCCAACAAGGAATATCCAACTGATGAAGGAAAGGCAGAATACATAAAGACAATCATCAAGATTTTGATCTGCAAGACCGTTTCATAAATATTGATTCAACCTTCAATCAGGTTTTTCCCGCTATTTTAAGGAATTTTTTACCTTGAATGTTGGATATTCTGTGTTGGATATTGGATGTTCAAATTATTTGACCGCTAAAAACGGATACTGTCATTTATACAGAAAACGACCCATGAATTCAGGAGAATAGACGAAAAGTAAAACTTGCCATTGTTATTCTCTCTGTGTCTTTGTGCCTTTGTGCGAGAATAGGTTTTATTTTTGGGAATTGCAGCCATTGCATGTTGGATTCTGAATCTTCTGCTTTTGTCTTCGATACCGCGGGCTGTGCCCAGGGGTAGTTCATTTTCAATAAATTGATTTTATGTTATTGGAATTTTATTTTTATGAAGCATATTAAAGGTATTGGCATAAATATGCCATCGGGATATTAGGGACAATCACTTTTTAACCACTAAAACATTAAGGGGGCTTAATGAATCAGTATGCACAAAAAGTATTGGACGATCTGAAGCAGAAACATCCGTGGGAAAAGGAATTTCTGCAGAGTGTCATTGAAGTCTTTGACTCGCTCAGTCGTATTCTCGAATGTGAAAAGAAGTACGAAAAAAATCGTATTCTCGAGCGAATCGTGATTCCTGAAAGAACGATCATATTCCAGGTGCCATGGATTGATGACAAAGGCCAGATTCAGATAAATCAAGGTTACCGCGTACAGTTCAACAACGCCATCGGACCCTTTAAAGGCGGTCTGCGGTTTCATCCATCCGTCAACCTCAGCATCCTGAAATTTTTGGGATTTGAGCAGATTTTCAAAAACAGTCTCACCACGCTGCCGATGGGCGGCGGCAAAGGCGGCAGCGACTTCGATCCGAAGGGTAAATCCGATGTCGAAGTAATGCGTTTCTGCCAGAATTTCATGCGCGAACTTTATCGCCATATCGGGCCGGATACTGATGTGCCCGCCGGTGATATCGGCGTCGGCGGCAGAGAAATCGGCTATTTGTTCGGACAGTATAAAAAGATCGTAAACGCCCATGAAAGCGTGCTCACCGGCAAAAGCCTTAATTGGGGCGGCAGTCTGGTCAGACCCGAAGCCACCGGTTACGGCAATACCTATTTTGCCGCTGAAATGCTGAAAACCAAAGGCACAAGTTTTGACGGCAAGACGGTACTGGTCTCAGGATCAGGCAATGTCGCGCAATATACGGTTCAAAAAGTAACTCAGCTTGGCGGAAAAGTCGTATCGGTGTCCGATTCAGACGGCTCGATTATTGACGAAGAAGGCATTGGCAGTGAAAAACTGGCCTATCTCATGGAATTGAAAAACGTTCACCGCGGCAGAATCAAGGAATATTTGCAGACCTTTAAAAATGCGAAATATTTTGAAGGCCGCCGTCCGTGGGGTCTGGTTAAGGCCGACATTGCTTTGCCCAGCGCGACCCAGAATGAAATTGATGGCGAAGATGCCAAAGCGCTGGTGAAAAACGGCTGTTTCTGTGTTTCGGAAGGCGCCAATATGCCGTCCACGCTTGAGGCGGTACACTGCTTCCTGGAAAACAAAGTCCTCTTTGGTCCGGGCAAGGCGGCCAACGCCGGCGGCGTGGCTACTTCCGGTCTTGAAATGAGCCAGAACGCCATGCGCCTGAACTGGTCTGCCGAAGAAGTGGACACCAGGCTGCATAATATCATGATCAACATTCATCAGGTCAGCATGGAAGCCGCCGATGAGTATGGCGCGCCCGGCAATTATGTTGTCGGCGCCAATATCGCCGGATTCAAGAAAGTCGCGAACGCGATGATTGATCAGGGAATTTAAGAGTCTGTAATAAAATAATCCGTTTGCCGGCAGTTTGCAGTGAATAACTCAAACTGCCGGTAATTTTTTGTATTAACGGCTTCTCAGCATGGTGCGGTATGGCTTTTGTCCGAACAGCTCAATGTGTTCGGTGAGAAAAAACATTCCGCCCGAACGCAGGTTTCCGCCGGACTCCAGTTCATCAAGCATCGCCCGGCGGACTGACGTATCGCGCGGATAAATGGCTTGCTTATCATAATCTCTGCCGAAGAGAAAATAAAATCCGTCAGTGCCTCCGGAGGGCCACGGCACAAGATAAAGTTCCCGCATGAAAGCCGCCAGATTCGATTCCGGCATGATTTTTTCGTATAAAGGATAAAAAATCCAGGAAATTGTGCCGAAAGCGGCGACTTGGGTTTGCGGAAAATATTGCTCAAAAAATTTTAAAGCATCTTTAAATGACTGTCCGCATGTTTCCAGGGTCATTTTGCCGCCTTCGGGAATATGCAGTTCCAGCAGAGTGTCATCAGGTCCGAGTATCTGTGTCCATTTTTTCAGGTCAAGTTTGACATTAACCGCGGAGGCGACGCCTTCCGGGTTTATCGGTGTGCCAATCACATATTTATCCGTCTTTTCATATTTGCCGGTAAATGCGGCAGCGGACGGATCTTCATTGCCGCCCAGGCAATAGCCTTCCTGATTATAGGCCAGGCCGCTGGTCCTGAACGTCAGAATTTTTCCGTTTTTATGTTTTTTATAAGCTGTAAAAGGGTATTTGTTCTCAAGTTGCCTGGGCCAGTATTCGAATCTGCCTATCCGGAAGATTACGGCGTCGGTGTAAAATCTGGCCCAGTAAAGCTGTCTGGGATTTATGCCGTGGCGGTTATACCCGGCCTTATAAGTGTCATAATAGCCGCGCGCTCTGGAACAGATCGCCTCGGCGTATTCTTCCGGGATGCCCATTGCCTGATATTTTTTTACGGTCAGCGGTAATGCCGCGATTAATACCAGCAGATAAAAAACGGTACTGTTTTCGCCGAGAATGTTTTCCAGCCACGGCCACTTCGCGAAAGACGGATCCGGATGGAAATACTGGCTCTGATAGCAATGCCAGGCCAGATGCAGCAAGGCCGGATTATTGGCTATTTTCGCGGAAATATCATCAAGCACCGGCAGCAGCGCGGAATCGAGTCCGGTACATTCAAATTTTTTGCGGTATTCCGCCGGGGTAAGGAACTCCGGTATCGCCGCCGGAAATGAAGCTTCCGATTTGTCCCAGTTCGGTTCAATGACAGATAAGTACGTATCGTCAAGTTGAAGCGCATTCAGTACATCCGGCAGTTCCATAAATCCCCTCTAAAAGATTATTTAATAGAAAATTAAATAATAAGCTAATTCCATTTGATTCAAGCCGCAAGATAAAATCGGTATTTTCCGGAAAAAAATAGTATTTGGGGATGTTTTGAAGAGTGTTAGAGTATTTTTCGCCTGAAAAACACAAAAAAGACTGTGGCGTAATTGTGGCGTAACTTTTTTTTGAGCATTAGAGCTAATTAGAGCTTTGAGCGTATAATCTCGCACATTAAGAAAAGCACAAAAACCCGGCTTTGTCTTGCTTGGAGATGGGGAAAAAGTTGATTTTGAGGCTAAAAAAGGCAAAAAAAATGGAGCGAGTGAACGGATTCGAACCGTCGACAATCACGTTGGCAACGTGAGGCTCTACCACTGAGCTACACTCGCTCGTAAAACAAGGCTTAAAATATCGTATTCTTTACAAAAATCAAACTTAAAAAACAAAATTATTTAAAAAAATGAGGGATTTTAGAGCGTACCCTTGGTGGAAAGGACGCCATTTACGCGCGGATCGATTTTTACCGCCTGGTCCAGCGCTTTGGCCAGCGCCTTGAAAATAGCCTCGAACGCATGGTGAACTTCTTCACCGCGCTGCAACTGAATATGCAGGTTCATGCCGGCTTTTACCGCCAGCGCCTGAAAAAACTCATGAAACAATGCGCTGTCCATGTCTTTAATCATCGGGGCAGGGGGAATGACGTCATAAACCAGATATGGCCGTCCGGAGAGGTCGAGGGCGACCTGCGCCAGCGCTTCGTCCATCGGCAGCAGGCAGGAACCGTAGCGGCGGATGCCGGCCTTGTCGCCGAGCGCTTTGGCAATGGCTTCGCCGAGCGCCAGGCCCAGGTCTTCCATGGTGTGATGATAATCCACCTGAATGTCGCCTTTCGCCTTGATGGCGAGGTCAAAAAAACCATGTTTGGAAAAGAGTTCCAGCATGTGGTCCATAAACGGGATGCCGGTATTGATTGAGTTTTTGCCGGCGCCGTCAAGGTTGATTTTTACTTTAATGTCGGTCTCTCTGGTTTTTCTGTTATATTCCGCAAAGCGTCCGCTGCTCATGATGTTCTCCGTTATTTTTAGAAATTATTCATTATTATTATCATAATAGAAATGTATATTAAAAAAGGGAAAATGCTAATTTGGGATAGCTTTTTTGGCGAACATCGTTGTTTATGGTAAGGGGAATAATGATTTCTGCACTGAGAAGAAATATCAGGAACACGGATTGGGCAGACTGGAAATCCCGGTTGAATGAACTGTTGAAGGCCTGTCAGGTCTGCCCCAGGCGCTGCGGAGTGAACCGGCTGCTTGGAGCACGCGGCTTTTGCGGCGTCGGCAATATTGTTCGTGTCAGCAAGACATTTATCCACTATGGCGAAGAGGAACTGCTTAATCCAGCCTGCACCGTTTATTTCACCGGATGCAATATGCGTTGTGCGTTCTGTTCAAATCAGCGTTTTATTCTTAATCCCGATGACGGCAGGATATTTTCCTCGGCTGTGACCGCTGAAACCATTGACGCTGCGTTTCGCAATGGCCGGATACGCTGCATGGAACTGCTCGGCGGCGAACCATTCTGCCAATTGCAGGCAATTCCAGATTTTTTCCCCTTATTGAAAGAACCCGTTCCGATTGTGTGGAACAGCAATATTTATGCCGCAGAAGCGGCATTTGAACTGGTGCGGGAGATTGTTGACTTCTGGGTGGCGGATTTGAAGTTCGGCAACGATCAGTGTGCGGCGACAGTTGCTTCAACTCCGGATTATTTTGAAACTGTTACCGCCAATCTGCGCCGGATTTTGCCGGAGCAACTGATTATTCGCCATCTGCCGCTGCACGGACATTTCGATTGTTGCACCCGTCCCGTGCTGGAGTGGATTGCCGCATATCATCCTGATATTCCGGTAAGCATTGCCGCGCTGCTGCCGGACAGAAAAAGATGCTGCACTCCGTTCGATGACGATGAAAATGCGGCATTGGATAAACTTTCCGCGCAACTGAAGATTAACCGGATTCAACCGGTTTTACACGAGGCGGCGGAAGATATAGCTGCCGGTGACAATACGCTGGAGACCGAATTGCTGATTCGTCCTGATGGTTCAATTGTGCTGGAAGATATTTCAGGCAAACTGCTGCATTTGCTCGAACCGTTTGTCCGCAGTAGAAACTGACCGCTGAAATTATTGTGTTTTTTATCCGTTTCATTACGGTTGATAATATAGTTCGTCGCAAGTTGCGTTTTATGCAGAATGGAATATATTGAATCATATTGCTAGAAAGGTTGCCGGATAAATGCGTCAATATGAAAATGAAGAGCTCATTACCGTAAACAACGCGGCTCCGTTTGTTGTCGGTCTGTGGGTTAAGGTGTTTACCGCATTATATGTGATTGCTTTTATCGTTCCGTTTCTGCTGAAAAATTCGACTCTTTTTTATAATTTATTCGGGCAGGTCAACAGCCGTCTTTTTGCCGGATTATGTTTGTGGCAGCCGTTTACCTCAGTTTTTATTTCAGCAACCATGACAGATTTGCTTAGCGCGCTGATGTTGCTCTGGTTCTGCGGAAGAATGCTTGAAAACGAATGGCGCAACCGTAGCCGCACATTTCCGGCCTTTTGTCTAACCGCCGCGTTTTTTTGCGGCCTGACAGCTTATGTTATTGCCCCGTTCCAGAGCGTTCCGGTATCTTTAAGTCAGGGATTGGGATTTGCGTTTATCGGCGCGCTGATGCAAGTTTGCCGCGGCAGACGCTGGATGTTTTTTGCCTGGAGCATAAAGGCGGAATATATGCTGCTGGTGACCTTAATTGTCTGGCTCATTCCCGCGCTAAACCCTTTCGCTGCGATGTATGTTATTCCGGCCTTGGCCGGTTTTATCTACGGTTTGCTCTGGCCGTTCCTATCCGGATTTCTGGCGGGAAGGCGACGGCAAACCGGGACGATGTCGCGTAAAGATTTCAGTAAAATAGAATTTAAATGAGAAGCAGTTATGAGTAAAATCTCCCAGTATGATGAATTGGAAATGTTGGTACGGGCGCGTTATCCGGTTATTAATGTCGTGTCCTGGGAAGAGCAGCGGGTTCTGGCGCATCTTTGCCGGATAGCGGAGGCTCGCGGCAAAAAAGTCTATACCTGGAGCTTCAGCACCGGCATTGTCCCATGCGGCTTGACCGAAAAGTCGGCCAAAAGGGTTGATAATGCCACGAAAGACCCGCTTCAGGCGTTGGATAAAGTGATTGACAATATCGAGCCGGCGATTTTCGTCTTTAACGATTTTCATCCATTTATGTCCAGCCGCAATCATGCGATAATCCGGCGGCTGCGCGAAACGGCGGCGGCATTGAAAAATAGTTACAAAACGCTGATTCTTATCTCCCCTAATATGTGTGTGGCGGAAGACCTGGAAAAGGAAATCACTGTCGTCGATTACGCTTTACCTGACAGCGATGCCATCCGTTCACTGTTGATGCAAATCATTGAAGATGTAAAGGGCAATCCGCAAATCACCCTTAATCTTGACGAACAGAGCTGCGAGAGCCTTGTCCAAGCCGCACGCGGTTTGACCATGAATGAAGTGGAGAATGTATTTGCCAAGGCATTGGTGTTGAATAACGGCTTGGACGGATCAGATATTGCGGTGGTGCTGGATGAGAAAAAGCAGATTATCCGGAAATCCGGAATTCTCGAATATTATGAAGTGAAAGACAGTTTTTCCAGCATTGGCGGCCTTGATTTACTGAAAGATTGGCTGTGGAAGCGTTCGTATGCGTTTTCTGAAAATGCCCGTCAATTCGGTTTGCCGACGCCTAAAGGGGTACTTTTTCTTGGTGTTCAGGGGTGCGGTAAAAGTCTTTCCGCCAAAGCGGTTGCCGCCGCCTGGAAAATGCCGCTGCTGCGGTTTGACGCCGGGCGGCTGTTCGAAAGTGCGCTGGGCTCCTCCGAAGAAAATTTGCGCCGTTCAATAAAAGTGGCCGAATCTGTTTCGCCGTGCATCCTGTGGATTGACGAGATTGAAAAAGCCTTTGGCGGCAGTTCCGGCTCCGGCGGCAACACTGACGGCGGCACGTCGGCGCGCATATTCGGCGCATTGCTTACCTGGCTGTCTGAAAAAACGAGCCCGGTTTTTGTGATCGCTACTGCGAACAATATTGAAAGACTGCCTCCCGAACTGCTGCGAAAAGGCCGTTTCGATGATATCTTTTTCGTTGACCTGCCTAATCAGGCGGAGCGAGAAGAGATTTTCTCAATTAAAATTTCCAGCCGTTTGCGTGATCCGGCCAATTTCGACCTGAAGCGTCTGGCGGCGCTCGCAGAGGGATTCAGCGGCGCGGAAATCGAAGAAGCCGTTGTTTCCGCCCTGTACGAAGCATATTATGCCGGACGGGATTTGCAGAACGAAGATGTCGAGCAAAGCATTGCGGCTACCGTGCCGCTGTCGCGGACGCTTGAAGAAGAGATATCGCGGTTGCGCCGTTGGTGCGGAGGCAGGGCGCGGGCTGCATCCAGCAATCTTTCAGGCGGCGGCAATGATGGAAGCTGTAAACTGGATAGAATCGCCAATTGTGAATTGAATAATTAGTGATCATATAATAAAAACTAAATCAGGAGGTGAAAATGAGTGCGGTTATTATTTTAGCGCCCATTGTAATTGCAGCGGCATGGCCTGCGATTGCGGCAGCGGCGTCTGCGGTGATGATTTCCATCGGGTATTCAGTAGCGCAAACTGTTGCTGAGACGACGAAAGAAACAGTCCTGCAAGGCGTCAATGCGCGGCAGACAGTGGAGCTCGAATTGAAGAACAGTTCCGAAGTCGGGAACTCAATTGGACGTGAAGAGGAAATAACATTTACCAAGGACGACATTGCCGTAGTTTTCCGCCGCGATGTCCGGGGAGGGCTGCGAGTTTGTGTTTCCGGTGAAAATCACAGTAAGAGTGAATTGGAGGAACTGGGACAGGAATTAGCCGGAAAAGTAATTCAGCAATATGTTTACAACCGGGTCGTCAATGAATTGCAGAAATCTTCAGGCATGACGATGATCGAGCAGGAAGTGGATGAAGATGAAACGATTCGCATCAAACTGAGAAGCTGGGAATAGCAAAACTCATACACGGAGTAATATAATGACACCCAAAGAAATAGAAATAGAAATCACGAAAGACGGCATGGTCAAAACTCACCTTAAGGGATTCAAAGGCGAAAAATGCATGGAGTACGCGCGAATCCTGGAACAGCTTATCGGCCCGGCGGTTTCTGTGGAAAAGACCGGCGAATATTATGAGACCGAAACCAGCATCGATGTAGATGTTGAAGGATCAAGAAACTGAGTTGTAAATGAACTGTCCGCATTGTGGAATTTTTAATCTCCCGCATGTAGTCTCCTGCGTCAAATGCGGAACTGCATTATATACGGTACTGCCGGATGGCTTTAAACCTGAGCCGCCGCGCGCCCGGCATAAACGGTATTTGCGGCATCTGTTCTACCGCTGGCGGCGGCATCGCGGCTTTTCTCTAAACGATGGCGTGGCTTATACCGGCGTATCCTCATCCGTGCGAAAAGCTGTTGAACGCGTGCTACCAGGAAAACCGGCTTTCGTTGGGGCGCGTTCGAGATCAAGTGCCGCTATCCGCCAGTCCATTGATGATTCCCTGGACTGGTTTAAGGAGTTTCCTTATTTACTGTTATTATTTTTTTTGATGGGCTTGGTCTTGCCCGGCTTACCACAACTGTTCCTGAACCGCCCTGTTCGCGGGAGATTGCTGCTCATCATATATCTTGTTGCTTTACTCGGAATGTTTATTTGCTTCGGACATTGGTTGTTTGTCTGGTTTGTTACGGCTGCAACGTTGTGTCAGACAATTTCCGCCTGTGATATTGCTAATCGCGCAGGCAGGAGTTTCTGGGTGCGTCTGGCAGGCAATCTGATAATTAGCGTGATAATATTTTTTGTGCTTGGCATAGCATGGCAGTATTGCGGTAATTTTTATTTACGGTCTTATGGCGAAGTCTTTCAGGCGACTGCGTATTTACGGGTTCCGGGCATTATTCCAGGAGACATAGTTCAAGGTAAGCGCCAACAGGAATATCATATCGGAGATCTGGTTTCTTTCACGTCATATTCGGCGGTTGGCGAGCATGGCGGCTATCGTACGCAGATGAGTTTTGATCGTATTTTAGCCACGCCCGGACAGAAAGTGGAAGTGCGCAACAACCAGATTTTCATTAACGGCAACCTTTCGCCTTCAACTGTCAGGCCGTTGAATCCGGATTACAGCATTCCGGATATGAAGTTGACTTTGGGAAAAAATCAATATTTTCTCTGTCCGTCAAACTATATCCGGCCAATTGCACGAGTTGAATTACAGCAGATAATGCATGTTGTTGAGGAAAATAGGGTCTCATACCGGTTGGACAGAGTTATTTTCCCATGGTGGAGGCGGCATTTGCTGACGGCTGAAATAAAATAAATTATACTGGGCAACTGGTATTTAATTGCAATAAAGCTATAATAAGTGTTAATCTTACGGATATAATTTTGCGACAAAGAGACGAGGAAAATGGGACGGTTTAATTCACTGGAATTTGGAAAACAGAATGCGGCGGCGCAGACGGCGGTGCAGAATGTGCCTGAAGCCAAGCTTCATGGTGAAAAAATCAAGGACGCACAATATTTTATTGATGCTGCCGATAAGGCCTTTTATTGCTTTGATTATGAAGAGGCATTAAAGCTGTATTCCAAAGCGCTGGGAATTGATGGCGGGGCTGTTCCGGCATGGAGCGGCCAGGCATTTTCTCTGATCAACCTGGAGGAATATCATGAAGCTTCCATGTGGCTGAGTAAAACGATTGAACTTGTCGGCGAAAGCCAGCCAGTTCTGGCATTGCTGGCGCTGACACACGCCCGCACCGGCGATTTCGACCGGGCTTGCGGTTATGCGGATGCGGCCTTGGAGTCCGTCGGCAATTCCCCGCTTCCATGGATTGTTCGCGGTGAGATATTCTATTATGCCCGCCGCAATGCCGAACATTGTTTTGAGCAGGCCTGCGGTGCTGCCGGACATGATTGGCAAACCCGCTGTCTTATTGCTGATACCTGCCTGTTTTGCGATCGAAAAAAACTGGCGGCGATGGCTGTAAAATTTCTGCACCCGATGCTGGAGTTGTATCCGGCCAGCCCGGAAATCTGGCTGCGGTTAGGCCGATGTCATACCGTTCTGGGTATGGCCCGCGAAGCTACCGCCGCGCTTGATCAGGTTAGTTCGCTGGCTCCCGGTTTGAAAATACTTCCGAAGTTTTACGCGGAAGTTAAGAAAATTGGCTTATGGAACCGTTTGCTGGGACATTTCCGGTAAAATATTTGCAAAGGAAAATATTATATGCCCGTACCACTGGAAAATATTCTTTATTCGGCCAGACGTTTTAATGCTTCAGACATTCATCTGATTGCCGGTTTGCCGCCGACCTGGCGGGTCAACGGGGAAATCGTGATTGCCGATGCAGAACCGCTTTCAGAAGATGACCTCCGGAATTTGATGAACGAGCAGTTAAACGAAGAGCAGAAGACAGTATTGCATAAAGAGATGGCATTATGCTATTCTAAAAATATCGAGGATCTCGGGCGGTTCCGCATCACAATTTATTTTCGCAACGGTTCGCCGGAAATGGCTATCCGCACTTGCAGCGATCAGATTCTTACACGCGCGGAACTGGGCTTGCCGGTTACTATCGACCAGTTGCTGGAAAAACCATCCGGGCTGATTCTGGTTACCGGACCCACCGGGTCGGGCAAAACGACGACTTTGAATTATATGATAGACAGCATCAACAGCAGTCGCAAATGCAAAATAATCACCATCGAAGATCCGATCGAGTATGTTCATTATCATAAAAAAGCATTGGTTGTGCAGCAGGAATTGTACACTGATGTCACTTCTTTCAATACCGGGCTGATCCATATATTACGGCAGGACCCTGACGTTATTGGTATTGGCGAGATGCGCAATCTAGATACGATTGCCACTGCGCTTACTGCCGCAGAAACCGGACATTTGGTTATTGCCACATTGCATACATCCAGCGTAACTCAGACCGTTGAACGGATCGTGGATGTATTTCCTCCGGAACAGCAGCCCCAGGTATCTCTCCAGTTGGCGAACAGTCTGCAAGGTATTATCACTCAGCAACTGCTGCCGACAATAGATAAGAAATCCCGCGCTTTGGCCTATGAAATGATAGTGATTGATAATGCGGCAAGACATATAATTCGCGAAAATGAATCGTATAAGCTCTACAGCCTGCTGGAAACAGGCGCGAAGAAAGGAGCAGTCACGATGGATTCCTCGTTATGCGCACTTTATGAAAAAGGTTTGATCAGCTATGATGCAATGCTTTCCAAAGCAGCTCATGCGGATTCAATCAGGCATAAATATAATCGTTTAGAAGTATAATATCCTGTGCGTTTAAAATTATATGCCATACTGATTTGAGGATGGATTTGTGGATAAGAAAAAGATAGTTGTTGGGCTGCTCGGCCTTTTTTGTGCGTATAGAGCTTTTGCTGCTATACGCGGGGTATCCGGTGGGATTGCGGCAATTGCCGGTCTGATAATCGGGTTGGTCTGGACCGTTTTTGCCGCATTGTGTTTTTATAACGTGTTCGGCTCGAAAATCGGAATGTCCTTTGCAGGTATGTTTTACACGCCGCTGGAATATCTCAAAAAGGCGCCGGAGAAGATCGCTCAGGTTAAAGGACTGATCGAACAGGAAAAATATCCGGAGGCAATTGCCGCGTTGAATGAAATACTGGAACGGAAACCATTTGACCCGCAACCGTATCTGCTGCTGGTGGAAATTTATATGGACCGGCTCAATGACAATAATCAAGCCCTGGAATTGATTGAAAAATACTTCCGTAATCCCAAACCTAAAGTATCTCCGGAAAATGTCGAGATGCTGATGCGCTATTCAGATATATGCCTGGAACAAAACCGGCCCGAACCGGCCATTGCCTTATTTGAAGCGCAGCTTAATATCAAAGGCTATTCCGAACCTGAACGGCGAGGCCTTAGTTTACGGCTCGAAGCGCTTATCGTTCAAAAAAGTAAAATTCCGACAATATCCCAGAGAGTGTGATAAGCGGTCATATTGATATCCTGAGCAGGAGTCTTTTATATCTGGATACTATTTTAAGTGGTAATCGTATTGCTTAGATTATTACCTGTTACAACCGTCTTGGTATCTCAATTGCTACAACATTGACTGGCAGATCATAAATGCACATAATCCGACCTTGCATATTTGTTTTTGATGCTTTATCAAAATACTGACATTTACCGTTTATGGCAGATATTGGCGGTGGAATATTTGATTACCAATAATATTACTATTGCAGGGTATTGCTAAATAAAAGAAATGGAAGTATAATCATTACATAGTAAAGTAAGTAATCATGAAAACCAAGTCAGGCAGATGAAATGAACCAGCGGCAAATAGCAGAAAACCTTGGGATTTCTCAGACTTCAGTGTCAATGGTGCTTAACGATCCATTGACCCGGAAAGTGTCTTCGGACAAACGGCAGCAGATTATGAACTATCTGCGTCAAACCAAGTATTTGTTGCGCAACCATAGCGGAAAGACTTGGAATATCGGGTATCTGATAGGCAGTACCCTTGACGTGAACAACCCGTTTTATAACCGTTTTTTTACCGGAATTGAAAAATCTGCGGCAGATGCCGGATACAACATCATTATTGAACGTTACCGGGAGGGGGACCCGAAGCTTATCAGGCAGCACAAGGTGGATGGCATGATAATAGAAATCCAGCCTTATAGTATTGACATTCCTGAAATTTCAAGCATCTTTCCGGCGGTATTATTGGATAACAGTTGCTACGAAATAAGTTGCGATATGGTGACTCCGGATATTACCGGAGGAATGTTCAAATCCATAAAGTATTTAAAAGATTTAGGGCATGAAAAAATTGCGTTCATAGATTTGACGCCGCCGCGTGGCAGTGGACCTTATAATGTAAATCAGATGGAAAGCAGGACTGCCTTCAGAACCGCATGGAAGTTTCATTTTCCAGACCGTGCCCTTGCTGAAGAGTATGTCCAAACGCCTCGTATGAAAGTGGCCGATTCCATGCCGGAAACAGAAGAAATAATAAGTCAGATAATTGATGGTTTTATTGCCTTACCTGAGGTGCCCACGGCAGTAGTGTGCGGCGATGTTTATGCAACAATATTTATCAGGAAGGCCCAGGAGAAAGGGATTAAAATTCCCGAACAGTTTAGTGTAATCGGTTTTGATAACCTGATCGAATGTGAGTATTGTGTTCCAACTTTGACCTCAATAGACCATAACCCCACGGAAATGGGCAGTTTAGCGGTTGAATTGCTGCTCCGGCGAATCAACGCCCCGGAACGTCCATTCGTCAAGCAGCATTGCGATTCCAGATTAGTAATAAGAAAAAGCAGCGGTCCATTTAACGGAAAACTAAAACCAAACAACAAAATATAAAAAGGAGGATCCGTCTTATGCAAAACAAATGTAACATTAACAAAGGAAAGAAAAGAAGTAGTTTTACGCTCATTGAACTCCTCGTCGTGATCGCCATCATCGCAATTTTAGCCTCAATGCTGTTGCCCGCGCTTAACCAGGCCCGCGAAAAGGGTAAAGCGGCTTTCTGCACGAATAACTTGAAAAATATTGGTGTAGGTCTGGTTAATTATGTAAATGATTTCGGAGATTACACGATGGTGACCAATGCTGGAGGGATTAATACCTGGGAGACATACATGGTTCAGTCTAAAGAGCTGCCTAATTATAATGTTTTCAAATGTCCTTCAGACACCAATCCTTTGCTGATCAGCGGAATTCCTAACGTCGCACCGTGTAACGGCGGCAACTTACAGACGTTTCCGAATTCATATGCAGCAAACGGCGCGTTTATTAAAGGGATTAAACCTTTCATATTAGCAAACAATAAACTTACTAATCTTATTGTGGTAATAGATGTAAATCATGCATTCCAGGTAACTTACAGCTCTCCGAACATGTGGCGCACTAATGCGCTATATACATTACGTCATGCGCAAGCAGAAAATGTCCTGTGGGGGGATATGCGTGTCAGCGCCGAGCCCGATGTATTGATTCCCGACAGTACATGGCATATTCCTAATCTATGGTATTGCAGTACCTTGCCGTGATTTTTATATAAAATCATTTTGTCTTCATAATGCAACAGCAGTAAAAATTGGCATATTCGTTAATATCTCCTGGTACAAGGGGAGAGTGTCAGCAGTGTTGTATTCAGAAATAATAACCAGCAACCTGTAACATAAGGGACTGCAAGCGCATACCCCCGGAGAAGAGTTAAATTATGTCAAACAACAGAAGTATTAAAATATTTTTGGTTCTTATTACGACTTCATGCCTGTTTATTTTTTCCATGTCCGGAAGAGACGCCAGATTCGACAATTGTACTTGGAACCTCTGGCCGGATAAGGTGAATGTCGAATTTCAAGAAGATAACAAAGCATCAGACGAGGGCAGGGGGGCCGGAAGATTTACCATTCCCGACACATCGGTAAATTTTTTAATTTACCGACATCTCGAAATAAAGGAAAATAAAAATTATAAAGTGAGTTTTTCTTATAAATTGAAAGATATGCAAACTTCCGGCAACAGTCAGTCGCAAGTGATCTTCGATTTCAACAAGAAAAACGGCGGCAACGGAAGCGCCGGTTCTTTAAAATTCACATGGGATATTGGCAATAAACAGGATTCCTGGCAGACATTCTCGACGGAAGCGCGCACAACGCCGGAAGCCGCAGGCTGCCAGTTGATCATTACAGCTTCTAAAATTAAAGGCATTATCTGGATCAGCGACTTTAAAGTTGAGGAAATCAAAGACGTTTTCCCCGTTTATAAAACTAAAGCAGCGCCTGAGATAGATGGCAAACTGGGTGATGAATGCTGGAAAAATGCGGTACCGCTGACCAATTTCTATTGCCCGGATAAAAATGCAGTTCCGGCAAGAATTGCAACTAAAGCCTACTTTGCCTACGATGACAACAACTTCTATATCGCGTTTAAAAATGATGAACCTGAAATGAATAAAATCAGAAGCAAGGTAACGGAACGCGATGGAAATTTATGGGAGGACGACTGCGATGAAATATTTATAGCCGCGCCCAACGGCAATACTTACCAATTCATAGTAAACAGTATAAATACCCAGTGGGACGGCAAGGTTTTCGTAAAAGTTCCGGGCGATCCTTACACCGTTGATACTAAATGGAATGGAACATGGACCTGCGCGGCTTCTAAAGAGAAGGATTCCTGGACGACAGAGCTCTGCATCCCGGTTTCAAATTTCCAGACCAATATAAAAGATGGCGGCAAATGGTCGATTAACCTTGCAAGAGAACGCAAAGTAAATCCTGAATTAAGTCACTTCAACAGGGTTGAGGATAATTTCAATAATGTCGCGAAATTCGCAACATTGGATTTTGCTGAAGATTCCGCAAAACTTACCCGCTGCAATGAAACCATAATCGCTGAACCATTGAAAGTTACACGGACATCGCCGAAGTTTAAAGAACTTTTATCCGAAAAACCGGGCAATTATGCGACAGGGGTATGGGCTTCAGAATGCGTATTTCAGCATTATCCCGCAACGCTTAAAGCCAAATACACCACCGAATCATTCGCTCAGGAGCAGGAGAATATCCTATCCGAATACGGACAGGCAGGTGTTACCGGCCCCGCTTTCCCGTGGCTTCCTGTTTATGTTACAGGAGGAATGGAACTGGTTAAGAAATTACATGAAATGTATAAGTTGAAATATTGGTTTGCGCTATCTTCTTCTGGTCAGGACAAAGAAGCAGTCTCAAGAGGGGCGAAATATGTCTCCAATACTTCTGTTGATCCCACTGATCCTGAATATCAAAAAGTAATTGAAGATTACATTAAAAGTTATTTCTCCAGAAACAAAGACGTATTGCCCTATATCGCTTTTATACTTGCCAAAGATGAACCGATGAACCAGACCTTTGAAGCATACAGCGTGACTTTTAACAAAAAAAACAAGGATGCTCTTATCAAGCTTGACGAGAAGATAAAAAAAGAATTCGGCTTTGGCAAATTTGGACTATACGATACTTACGCAAATAACAATGACCCGGATGCCCCTTTTAAAATGATATCATTCATGAAATGGTGGAATAACACCTTTATGGAAAACTCAAAAATTCAAAAAGCGCTGGCTGACGAGTATGCGCCGGGCATCCCTTTTATTGCATGTAATATGAACTGTGTACAGGGTATCGGCAAAGAGGATGTTTCAGTGCTCTCGCTTTACACTGATTATGTTTCCGCCGACCCTTATCCGACATCATCGTTTTACTGCTTCGGAAGAAGCCGGGCTCTGTATCACACCGGGTTTTCGTTTAAGTTAATGAAGGATTTGTCGGGTAATAAACCGGAAACCGGTTTTGTTCAGGCGTTTCCGTACGCCGGACGCACCCCGTCTCCATCCGACCTGAGGGAATGGGCGTCTCAGGCGCTTAAAAATGGAGCTGATGCTTTTAACTGGTTCTGCGTTTTAACTGACAACACTCCATTGCGGGTTGCTTTGCCTGATGTTTACAAGGAATTGCTGAGATTGTCCAATATAATCCATCGCATGAATAAAATTGAAATACCGAGGGAAACCAAAACTGCAATATTCTTCTCTAATCCCTCTTTCCTGGCCAATTTTGATGAAGCGGCCCATTCCAGCTACACGGTTTATTCCATTCTGGGAGAAAATCTCAAAACCTGGTTCCGTTTTGTAAGCGACAGCGGCTTGAGGCTTAAACTCGATACACTTTCCAATTACAGTTTAGTATATGTTCCTCAAGTGAATTACTGTGATCCCGCTACAGCGGAAACATTGCTGGAGTACGTAAAAAATGGCGGACGTCTGGTAATTCTCGATCCTGAAGCATTCACCTGGAATGTTGACGGCACGCGCCTTGATAAAATCCGCAATGAATTTATCGGTTGCATGCCGGGCAAAGCAATAAGCGTCAAAAATATAGTCGCTTCCGCCGATTATTGCGGATTGAAAAAGGGAGATGAACTGCCGCTCACGCCCATCGCCAATAGAACCGGACGGGGCAGTATTCTTGCTTTCGAAATTACCCCGTCGGCGGATGCCAAGGTAATTGCCGCATATCCGGACGGCAAGCCCGCGGCGTTTGAACGCAAAATAGGCAAAGGCACAGTAGTATATTTTGCCGCCCAGCCTTTCGGCAACTCTGATTTGGCCATAAAAAATTCCAATTGGTCTGTTTTCATGAAAGGAATGGCGGAGCAGATTGGTGAAAAATCCGGTCTTCCAATATGGGATTTCGAACTGCCTGCAACCGGCGGTGAAATTGCCGTGAAATACGTTATAAAACCCGACACGAAATAAAACGTTTCTTTTGCGGATTCGGATTTTATCTAAACCGGTAATCCGAATTGCTGCAAAGTTGATTGAAAAACATTTAGAGACGTATAATGCGCAAGTTGTTGATAATCAACACAAAACGCAGGAGGTGGAAAATAAAAATGAAGGTGGTTGTAGCTGGAACTGGTGATTTTTGACTGAAAAATGACTATTGTGGAATCAGTCAAAAAACAAAGCATGGAAGTAAGTGTGAAAACTCGGAATCTGGAAGGCTTACAAAAATAGGAAAGGAGCGGAAAATGAATAGAAAAATGTCATCGGCGCTAATTTTGGCGCTGTGCCTCATGGTGGGATTGGCGCCGGTAAAGACTGCGGCTAACTTAATTACAAATAGTTCATTTGACACCGACGCAGGGGGCTGGGTTCTTTTTCAGACGGCGACGCTTAACCAATCAACCTTTGGTAGTGTTGGTAGTGGCATCACCGCACCCCACACTGGTTTGGGTTCTGGCCAGTTAGTCTCAACGAATCCTGTTAATACAACAGAAATATATACCAATACCGGCACGGTGTATCCGCAAAAGACTTATCACATCATTCTATACTACAAAACGGCAAATTTGAATTTTGTTGCAGACGGAAGATTTGGAATTATTCTGTCATTCAATAAGTCAGGCCAGGGTAATGGCAGCGCCGGCATGCAAAATTTTATAATAGCCACAACATCGTTAAATAATAATTCTACCTGGACGTCGTTTGAGGTCGATGTTACGGTGCCGGACGGAGCCGTGGGATGCCAATTCTTGGTCTCCCTTTCGAACGCTACCGGCACCGTCTGGATTGACGATATAAGTATGACAGAGAGGACAGAAACGACTAACGTAATTTTAAATCCCACATTTGTAAGCAATGGTCAGGGTAGCCTGGCAAACTGGAATTTGTTCCAGATTACTGGAACCGACAGTTATTCTATCGTTAGTCCTGGACAAGATGACAATTGGTCAGTGATGTTGCAGCCGACCGATAACTTGCATTTAAATACGGCAAGCATATGGACCGTCACTGGCGCGATGACGCAAAATAAAAATTATCACATCAGTTTTTGGTACAAGACGAATAATTTAACGTTTGATTCAAGCTCTGCCGCGGGATTAAAACTTGTTTTGGAATTCACCACGGCAGGCGGTGCATACGGCGATACCGGTTCTCAAACTAACCAAATATACGATCTGCCGGTTAATAGTGGTGGCTGGATGCAGTTTACGACCGATGCAATGACTCCGCCCCTCACTGCCAGATGCCAGGTAGTCATCCAACTTACGAATGCTTGTTCCGGCGGCTCGCTTGGGATTGACAATGTAGTAATGAGTGACAACCCGGCTATGATCGGTCCATACACCGTCTCAAGACCAAGCACAACGATCACCTGTCTCAGCGGTGCAGGCAATTACAGAGTTAGCGAATATGCATGTTTTATGGCTATTCTTAGTGATCACGGCCAGAAGCGGCAGGATTGGTATAATCTTAATAAACCAAGCAATTGGTACCCTGAACAAGATCATTACATGAATGAACTTCACACTGCGGGAATAAGTAAAGGACCCGCATTCCCCTGGGTAACAGACCCCGCCAGCGAATTGGGGTGGAAGGACTCGTCGAATCCGCTGTATCTGAGTAAGGTGGCGGTTTATCACCAACCAGCTCAGGTAGGATTGGGATTTAATTATCCGTTCACGATGTGGCATAATTATGGATTAGCCATTTCACAGGAAGAAACAAAATACACGGACGGCACTTCCGTAGCAGGATTCGATCCCCAAATGGAAAGTGACGCAGACTCATATGCAGTCAACTGGTTTGAACAGAATACCAATTTCCCCCTTCCCCCCGCCCCCGCCATCAATAACGGGTATTCAAGTTACGTAGACACCATCGAGGGCGAAGATGAGCCGATGAACAATTTTAATAGTATTTTCAGCGCCACTGCGAATCCGACGCGTACGACTATGTTGAATAATGCAAGTGCGGTTATCAGGAACAGTTACGGAAACGGCATAGACGGAATATGGGATCCATACAGCGCTGAAGCCGGAGGCTCGACCTCGCCCCGCCAGCGGATTGCAACTTACCGGTGGTGGAATGCCCAGTTTGCCACTCATCTAACGAATGAGGCTAACGCGATGACACCCTATATTAATACCCCCCCAAATTATCAATGCGACTATGTGCCGTTTTCCCATGACTATTGTGCAACCGCGGACAATATAGACATTTCAGTTACCAGCGCGGCTAGCGGAACCAAAGGTAAATGGGCGTCAGCAGACACCTACCCGTCTTCAACTTATTATTGGTACGGACAGCCGCGTTGCGTCTATCACACCGGTTTTTCCACCAAACTTCTATGCGACCTGTCGTCTGCGGCGAACTCTAACCTGTCTACCAGGATTCATATTCAATGTTTCCCCTACTGGGGGCCGTTGCCGCAGCAGGATGATATCCGCGAATGGGTGGCTCAGGCCCTTAAGAACGGCGCTAAATGGATTTCCTTCTATACCCAGGGGCCGTCAAAAGTCACCATGACCGAAAACAATTCTCCATACTACGATGGTCCGTACAGGGAGATGTTGCGCCTCTGTAAGATAATATCCGGCGGTCCGGCGCCGGCGACACAGATGAATGCATTTACCGCAACATTAACTAATACCGCTATTCTCTATTCCAACTACACCAAGTGGGGAAACAATGACTTCGCTCTTCATTCCTATTACTCCGTGTATTCGCTGCTCGGCGAAAAGGCAGGCTCGTGGTTCAAGTTTGTCAGCGACACCCAGCAGAACTTGGATCTGAGCAGCACTAGTCTTATCTATCTTCCCCAGATAAAATACCTCAGCCATCCGAACGGCGACAGCACTTCGCTCGGCGAGACCCTGCACGCCTGGATAACTAGTGGTTCCAGCAAACGGCTTGTTATTTTTGACCCGGAGGCATTCTTCTTCGATATTGGCGCTAACGGACAGGTTACGCAATATCCTTCTTGCCGGTTACAGATACTGGGGAGCGGCATGGGCATCGGTGCATACAGAGATGATATTGATGATAATCCCTATATCATAGTAACAGCAGCGGGATCGCCGTATTTCGGAGGAGTAGCTGCTGGCACACATTTGCCGGTCACGCCACTAATGAATACGACACACCCCAAAAAATCCGGGAAAATTCTTGCGTACAACATAACACCGCCCACCGGCTCGGTGGTATTGGCCAAATTTTCTGATAACTCTGCTACGGCGGTATATTCCATGCCCATAGGAACCGGCAGTGAAGTTATCTATTTTGCCGTGCAGCCGTTCGGCAATTCCGACCTTGCCGTAAATGACCAGGGGTGGGCGGGATTCTTTTCAAACATGGCGACCTTGGCCGGCGACTCGAAAGGCATCAACAGATGGCAATTCCAGTTGCCGACTCCAATCATACATGATAGTTCCCCTGCGATCAACTTTTCGTTGGGACCACTATATCAGTAAACAAAAAGAAGTTCCCGGCGAATCCATTCATGGGTTCGCCGGGATAAGGAATTGACAGATTGAAGAATTCGTCAAAAAATACAAAAACCGGAAAGGGAGAAAATCAATTTGATTTTCTCCCTGAATCATGTTAAATCATAAGGAATGTAAAATTGGGAAGAAATGAAGATTACAGAGCTGTCAGTTGGTGGATCACCTGGGAAGATTTGAGCTGGACTAATGAAGATATTGCAGATAAATTCAGATACCGGGCAGATCTGGCGCAGGCGTCAGGGGTCAATATGGCAGTCGTATTCGGAGCCCATTTCCGCTGGGATTTTATGCCGCTGTGGATGGTTCTGCATGATATGTTGAAGTTTGTCGCGGATGAACTTCACCAGCGCGATATTTTACTTTTTGATCATCATTCTTCGGTACTGACGCAACGCTATTACAATCGTGATGAACTACAGGCAACGGTGGTGCGTCACCGCCATCATCTGCCGTTTGGCCCAAGCCGCGACATCGCCGCCGATTGGGCATATAAAGGCATGAAACTCAACGACTGGCGGATGATTGACCTGGTCACCGATGAGCCTGTTTTCCTGAAACAGTATACAGCCGAACAGTTCTGCATGAATAATCCTGATTTTCAGAAGGCTTATCAGGAATACGTGCGGCGGCTGCTGGCGGAGACCGGCATTGATGGTTTGATGAGTGATGACGGGATTTACTATTCAGACTGGACCAGTTGCGGCTGCGGATATTGCAGAAAAAAATTTATGGAAAAGTACGGGCATAAAGTTCCGCCGGTCAGTGACACAAGTTTCTGGGGAAATTATCAGAATGAAGCGTTCAAGGACTGGATCGAAATGCGTTTCGATTCAACTCGAGAATTTCTTGAAGGCGTACAGTCGGTTACCGGTAAAGAATTTCCGCTGATGACCTGTTGTTCAGGCAGCGTTGGCTCCTATCTTGCCGGTTACGGCATGACCTATCAGGAATTTATTAAGCCCTGCAATCATATTATGCTGGAAATGTGCGGCAATACGCCGACGCTGGAAGGCAGTTGGCAAAGCCGTTTCCCCGTGCAGATGCTGCATCTTGGTATCGGGAGCGAAAACAGCGCGCCGTGTTTGGGTTTGGGGTATGGTTTTAGTGAAGCTACCGCTGATTTTGTATGGGCATTCAATAAGTTCCTCGGCTCCAGCACGTGGTTCAGCACTTTGAAGGGGCGGTTGGGCTTGCGTGACTCTGAAATGCATTGTTTGAAAGATGATTCCGAGCTTGTCGGAAACGGATTTAACTGGGAGAAGAATAATCCCGGCTTATTTGACGCGGAAACGGATGCCGCTGTCGCGGTCTTTTTCTCCAGATGGTCACAGGAGTTTTACGGCATGACGGAGATAGATTACGCGGAGGATTACAGCAAAACATGTTTTGAGCTGCTGGATAACAATATCACTTTTGATGTCGTGACAACAATACCCGCCGTTCCTGCTGAATATAAAGTTCTTATTGTCAGCAGCGTTATTTGTTTAGCCGAGGAAGAATACGCCGCATTGAATAACTATCTGAAGAATGGCGGCATTATTATTGCAAGCGGCCCTGTCGGATATTATGACCGGCGGGCAAATAAAGTTCTAAAACCGTGGCTGGAACAATTTGGAATTACCAGCAGGACTGCTGAACCCGAACGGATAGCAGCGTTCCCGCCATGCAGCAAACAAGAGCAGGTCATTCCGGTCTGTTCCGGAACTTATCAGGAACGCAATCTCGCATCAACGGAATGGATTGAGATAAACAGCGGCAAAGGGAAACTGTTATGGACTCCCGGCCGCATGCAGACAGATTTTAAAGAATTGGCAATCGCCGGACATGTCCGCAACTTCATCTCTGAGATTTTTATATCCCATCCTCAAAATAACGGCTGGAAATTCCGCGCCTTCAAAAAAGACAACAAATCATTTGTTCATGCTCTCGCCGACAAGCTTGATGTCGGTTGTATGGAAGAATTGGAGAAAAAGCGCATAAACCAATCAGGAAACAATTTAATAAATTCCGTTAAAAGAAATGAAACTGCTTTATCCGGAATTTTATTGGAGCTTAAAAAGGATTTCAAAAACGTAAAATATCATGCGCCTTTGGACGGAATTCAAAAAACGCTTACTGTCAGTAATCGGAATGTAGAAATTGATATTGATAAAGGGACTTACTATTTTCTGCTGGAATTTGAATGACAAAACAAGTTTTTAGTATATCAAAATTTCAAAAAAGAGAAACTAGTTTCAATATAAACTCAAAACCATAAATTTTAGAGAAAACAAAATGAGTACATTAGAATTGTTAGACGATAAAAAGGTTATCTCAAAGAAAACGAAAATGAATAAACTGGCATTGCTAAACGGTAAAAAGACCGTCTTTGAAAATGCCGGCAATATGTTCAACACCGGCACTATGTTCCAATGGCCGATTGTGAATAATGCCATGGAGAGCGGCGTACTTGAAGTACTGCGCAACGCCACTATGTCAGGCAATGACTTGACCAAGCGTTTCGAGCAGGAATTTGCCGCCTGGAACGGAGTAAAATATGCACTGGGACATAACAACGGCACCGCCTCACTGCAATGCGCCATGTATGGCGTCGGGTTAGGTTCAGGCGATGAATTAATTTGTCCGAGCATTACTTACTGGGCGTCATGTGTGCAAGCGCTGTCACTTGGGGCGTCGGTTGTTTTTGCTGACATAGATCCGGAAACGCTATGCATCGCGCCTGGAGACATCGAACGGCACATTACGCCTCGCACCAGGGCGATTATGGCAGTACATTATTTCGGGATGCCGGCGGACATGGACCCGATCATGGAAATTGCCCGCAAACATAATCTTAAAGTGATTGAGGACATTTCTCATGCGCAAGGCGGGTTGTATAAAGGCCGGATGGTCGGTTCGATCGGTGATGCCGCCGGATGTTCGCTTATGACATGCAAATCATTTGGCGTCGGCGAGGCCGGCGTCATGCTTACTAATGACCGGGAAATTTACGAGCGCGCCGTGGTCTTTGGTCATTACGAGCGCCACGCGGAGCTGACTGATCCGCTGTTAAAGGCAGGATCGGGAATCCCCTGGGGCGGTTACAAATACCGGATGCACCAGATGTCCTCAATTATTGCGCTTGAGCAGATGAAAAAATATCCGGCGGAGATGGCGGAAATCAATAAGGCTATGAATTATTTCTGGGATCAACTTGAGGGACTTCCCGGATTGCGCGCTCAGCGTCCCGCAAAGGATTCAGGCAGCACCAAGGGCGGCTGGTTCTGTCCGCATGGAATATACGTTTCGGAAGAATTGGGCGGCTTGTCAATCTCTCGTTTTTGTGAAGCTATTCAGGCTGAAGGCTTGACTATTTGTACACCGGGCGGAAATACCCCGCTGCACCTTCATCCTTTGTTTCACAATGTTGATGTTTACAGGACCGGCAAACCGACGAATATTACCAATCTGCCTGAAAACGTTGATATTCGCCAGCCCGACGGCAGCCTGCCGGTTGCTGAAGCAATTCAGGACAAAATGTTCTATATCCCGTGGTTCAAACATTATAAACCGGCAGAGATCAAACCTTACGCGGAGGTTTTCCGGAAAGTCATTGAAAATTATCAAGAATTGATTCCCGGCGATATTACTGCTAAGGAAGTAAAAGGAAATTGGGCGCTTTCCGCCAGAAAGGGTTGAATGTTGTCAAATCTACAGTTACCGTTTTAGTCTAAGAAAATATATGTGGATAAAATGAAAATAATTGATGCGCATAATCATCCGGACTGGCTTGGGCATGATCTGGATAAATTTTTGGCGAACATGGACCAATGCGGCATCAGCCGGACATGGCTGCTGAACTGGGAAACCCAGGAACACGAATATCTGACTTATTATAACGAGGTGACTCCGGCAAAGTTGTTTGCCAATCAGTCCGGCGGTCCGATTCCTTTTGAACGCTGTGTCTCCTATGTGGAGCGCGCACCGGAACGATTTATCCTTGGCTACGCGCCGGATCCCAGACTCCCGAATGCATGCGCCAGATTGAAAGCCGCCAACAGTATCTATGGCGCGAAAATCTGCGGAGAAGTGAAATGCCGCATGATGTATGACAATCCGGATGCGTTAAGGGTGTTCCGCCTGGCCGGCGAACTGAAAATGCCGGTAGTGCTGCATATGCAGTATGACCGCCAGCTTACTTGCGACCAGCCCTGGGGCGAATGGTATGGCGGCACCATTGACACTTTGGAACGTATGCTGCAAGCCTGTCCGGAGACCATTTTTCTCGGACATGCTCCAGGATTCTGGGTACATATATCAAACGATGAATATTGTTTGAATAAAGACTATCCTCCGGAAAATGTGAAAGTTATCGAAAATGGCAGAATCCCTGAACTTTTGCGGAAATATCCAAATCTTTACTGTGACATTTCGGCGGGTTCCGGATGTTTGGCATTGAGGCGTGATTTGAATTATGCGAAAAAATTCCTTTTGGAATTTCAAAAACGCATTTTGTACGCTCGCGATAATTTTAGCAACATGCATCAGGAATTAATTAATTCGCTTGATCTGCCATTGCCTGCTTTAGAAAATATCTATCATGGAAATGCGGAAAGATTACTTGAAACATATGGCCTGTAACCACGGACAGAAAAAAAAGTAGCGTATATCATTAAAAATCAAGAAAATGGAAATTGAAAGAATGACTCAGAAAATACTGTATGTGTGTCCCAGGGGCGATGATTCACTGGACGGAAGTGAGCCGGCTGTAAATGGAGTGCATGGCCCTTTAAAGACTTTGGCGGAAGCCATGCGCCGTTTGGCAGGCATGGATTGGAGAAAGGATGGTGATGCATGTATCGTGTTGCGCGGCGGACGGCATGAGTTGTCACAGCCGCTGATACTCACTCCTGAACTTTGCGGCACTCGGGAATGGCTCCGTGAAACGTCCTGCGACAAAATACCGATCAACGAACGCCGTCTGCGTTTTGAATCTTTTCCCGATGAACATCCTGTGATCAGCGGCGCCCGGACCATAACGGACTGGAAATTGGATACGCTCAGGGGGCGGAATGTCTGGGTTGCGAGCATTTCGAAATTTTTCGTTTCCGGTATGATTTGCCGGCAATTGTTCATTAACGGGGAGCGCAGGCAGCGGGCGCGCTGGCCTAAAGCGGACTTTCTGCGGGTGCGCGATATCCCCGGCTGGGCTCCGGCAGACGACCCGGACCGGCCGGCTTGGACGCAGGGACAGGATCATTTTCGGTTTTTCGCCGGCGATATCAAGCCATGGAGCAACTGGCAGGATGCGGAGATAGTATTCCTGCAACGCTGGATTGAGTCCCGCACTGGATTACGCAACTTGGATTTCCATGATAACATTGCCTTGCTGGACCGTCCGGCAAAATATTCGATCATTCATGACGGGGCCGATCCGGAAAAGCCGGAGGGGGCGCGTTTCTATGTGGAAAATGTATTGGAGGAACTCTGTGAGCCGGGGGAATGGGTTCTCGACCGGAAGAATGGTCTGCTTTACTATCTGCCCATGCCCGGCGAGACGCCTGACAGCGTGGAAGCTTTGGTTCCGGTACTTCCGCATCTGGTCAAGATACAAGGCGACAGGGAACGCGAGGCAATCTGCGTCAGTTTCAAGGGGATTTGTTTTTCCCATACGGAGTGGAGTCTTCCGGCGGGTGTGGCCGGTTCCATGCAATCATCCTGCGAAACACCGGGCACCGTGATACTTGATAATGCCGTAGATTGCGAATTCCAGGATTGCAGTTTCAAAAGTACCGTGGCATTCGGTTTGGAAATGCTCAATGGATCAAGCGATAACCGGGTGGAGCGTTGCGTTTTCGAGGATTTGGGGGCAGGGGGTATCAAAATATGGCACGGCTGCCGTAGAAATCTGGTCTGCGACTGTGAGATCAGAAATGGCGGCAGAATTTTCCATTCCGGCGCGGGTATCCTGATAGGCAAGTCGGCCGGGAACCGGATTCTGCGCAACCGCATGCACGATTTGTATCAAACCGGAATCGCCGTAGGTTGGGTCTGGGGCTACAAGGAAAGCGAATCTTACGGGAACATCATCGAATATAATCATGTTTATGACATCGGCAAGGATTGGCTTAGCGACATGGGAGGGATATACCTGCTTGGCATGGCGCCCGGCACTCGCGTCCGCTTCAATGTGATCCATGATGTCCGCAGTGCGGTTTACGGCGGCATCGGAATTTATCCTGACGAAGGTGCGACGGATTTGCTGATCGAGGGCAACCTCGTTTTCGACTGCCGGAGTTTTCTGGTTTCTCAGCATTTCGGATGGCGGAACACCATAAGAGAGAATCTCCTGATTGATGGTGATGAGAACCAGGTGGCTCTCCAGCGCGTCGAGTCTGGTCGGATGGCGTTCATTTTTGAACGCAACATTCTTTGTTACCGCAATGGCATGGCTTTCAGCGGCGGTTACATGAACAAGACGCTTGATCCGGCAACGCTGGATTTCCGCAACAACATATACTGGCCGATTGGCGTTGATGCTCAATTCATGGGTATGGGATTTGATGCCTGGCGCGATGCCGGCAGCGATGCGGGAAGCGCAGTGATTAATAAAGCGAACGCTTCATTTACCGCTTTGCGCGAAAAGATACTGAGCGGACTTGAAGGCGTTCCCGGCCTCGACGAGGCTCTTTTGAAACTGCGCATGAAGTCAGCTTATGAATAAAAACAATGTAATGAATGAAAATGTGAGTAATTATATTTATTAAGGAACTTTAATATGAAATATTCTATAAACACCAATTGTCTGAAAAATATTTTTTCAAGGCAGGAGATTGTTAACTTAGCAAAAGAAGCGGATTTGCAAGGCATTGAGTGGGGCTTGCATACGCTTGATGAGGCTGCAAAAGATGCCAAAGAGATGACTAAATTGACCCTTGATGCAGGCTTGGAAGTAGTCTCTTTTATAAATGCTCCATTCTGCTACAAGCTGGATTTAATGAGGCAATGGAGTGAAGCTGTTGCCGACGCCAATGGCAAAATATTGCGAGTATCTCCCCCCTGGTATGCCTGGGATTATGATGAAGCAATAAGACAGAATGAAAGTTTTATATATCATTTGCAAGTCACTCGTGACGGATTAACAAAATTACAGGATTTATCCAAAGAGTTTGGCATTCGCTATGTCCTGGAAATTCATTCCGGCAGCGTCGCCGCCTCGCCCTGGGGGATAAAATATTTAATGGACGGTCTTGACCCAAAAGCTGTAGGGACTATCTGGGATCCGGCAAATATGATGATCGAAGGAAATATTCGCCCTGCCGCCTCAATGGAACTTATGGGAGAATATTTATCGTATGTACACGTGAAGAATCTCGAATGGAGCCGCAAGGTTGATAACTCCGGCTGGGAATTTAGCCGTAAGACTATTGATTGCGGGATGGTTAATTATAAAGAGATTATTTTTGCCCTGAAGAAATTCAATTATGTCGGCTGGTTGTCTTTTGAGGAACTCTGCACCGGCAAAGATAATGTGGTTAAAGAAATCACCAATGCGGTTAAATTTTTAGAAAAATGCATCAATGAAGTTCCTGATAAAACCGTTGAACCATATTTAAATTATAATTTCAAGGATTAAGCATATGAATAAACTAGCATTCAGCCGTGGAGAAAAGCTGCCAAGTTTGGATAGCGGCAATATGTTCAATACCGGCAGTAATATGTTTTTCTGGCCGATTATTAATCAGGCAATGGAAAATGGCGTAATCAAAGTATTGCGTGAAGTCAAAATGTCCGGAATTGATTTGACGAAGGAGTTCGAATCCGGATTCGCCAAATGGTATGATGTAAAATATGCAATTGGCCACTCTTCCGGCACCGCGTCTTTGCAGAACGCGATGTACGCGGTAGGGCTTGGCGTCGGCGATGAGATGATTTGTCCCAATATTACCTATTGGGCAAGTTGTGTACAGGCATTAACATTAGGGGCATCCGTTGTTTTTGCGGATATCGATCCGGTAACGTTATGTATCAATCCTGATGATATAGAGCACCGCATAACTTCCAGAACCAAAGCGATCATGGTGGTTCACTATCTGGGACATCCTGCGGATATGGACAGAATTATGGCAATTGCGAAGAAACATAATTTGAAAGTCATTGAAGATGTTTCGCATGCGCATGGCTCTCTGTACAAGAGTAAACTGGTTGGAACGTTTGGCGATGTCGCCGGACTTTCCCTCATGAGCGCCAAATCATTTGCAATTGGAGAAGCCGGAATATTCATTACTAATGACCGCGAATGTTATGAAAGGGCAATTCTTTTCGCTCATTATGAACGTCAGGGCGAATTGACCATTCCCGAGTTGAAAGCTGAAGCCGGAATTCCAATCGGCGGTTATAAATACCGGATGCATCAGATGTCAAGCGTCGTCGGCATTGAGATGCTGAAGTGTTTTCCCGCACAGATGGAAGAAGTTGACAAGGCGATGAATTATTTCTGGGATAGACTTGAAGGATCAAAGGGAATTAGAGCTCATCGCCCGGCGAAAAATTCCAATTGTACGATGGGAGGATGGTATTGTCCGCATGGAATTTATCACCCCGAAGAGCTGGAAGGATTATCCGTCAAACGTTTTTGTGAAGCATTGCAGGCCGAAGGCGTTGTCATCTGCAATCCGGGATGTAATGCCGCGCTTGCAGATCACCGGTTATTTTATGCCACGGATGTGTATGGAAGCGGTAAAGCAACTAATTTTTCCGGTAAAAGCGAAAACTTCCCGGTTGCAGACAATATACAGGAGCACACTTTTTATATTCCCTGGTTTAAAAAATTCAGGCCGAATGAAATAGACAGATATGTAGAGAAATTTAAATTAGTCATAGATAATTATAAAGAGTTATTGGCCGGAGATGAAGCGAAACTGAAAAATTCCGGGAATTGGGCATTATCACCAAAAAATCATAAGCCGTTGCCGCAAAGCCGTGAAATGACGCGCTTTCCCGCAAAATCCGGACAACTTGCAACTCGGTGAACCATTCTTGGGAAATGGACATTGAAATTTTGATTGATTAATACAAGGAGTTTATTGTGTTTGATTATAATTCAATGCGTTATGTACATCTTGATTTCCATACTCCGGAATTCGTGAAGGTCGGAGATAAATTCAACTCCGGTGAGTTTGCGGATATCGCTGAAAAAGCCAACATCAATACTATGGCAATTTTCGCATTATGTCATCACGGCTATGTTTATTATGATACCAAAATAGGTGTTCCTCATCCGCAATTGAAAACCGACCTTGTCGGCGGTATGACAAAGGCGCTCAGGGAAAAAGGCATTCAGTCGCTGATCTATTTTTCGCAGAATGTCAACGAGACCCTTGCCGCGGCGCATCCGGAGTGTGCCGCGTTGGATAAAAACGGCAAACCGGTAAATTCACAGATATTGCTTAGCGGTGATGAGCTTTATTGGACCTGGCTTTGCCCGAACCGGGGCAAATGGGTGGACGAATATCTCTTTCCGCTGATAAAAGAAACATTGTCGCGATATGAATGCGACGGAATATTTATGGACATGGCTGGATATCTTCCCGGCAGTTGTTACTGCGAAGCATGTAAAACTCAAATGAAAAAGGCCGGACTCGACATCAATAACCCGGTTCAGCATGAAGATTTCCTCGTCAAAACCAATCAGGATCTTACCAGAAAGTTGAGAACACTGCTGGATAGTGTAAAGCCCGGCCTTCGTCTTCTCAGCGGATGCTTCAACCGCCTTGGAGACGCGCATCTGGCCAAGGGTGTGTTAAGCGAGTTTTATCTGGAAACTTTACCTGTGCAGACCGGATGGTTTCTGTTTCCTTTCTTATCCCGTTATTTCCGCAATATAGGCTTGCCCGTGACGGGCGTAACCGGCCGGTTCCTTAATAACTGGGGAGACTTCGGAACGATCAAGACCGCGCATCAGTTAAAAGTGGAATTAGCTACGCATCTGGCGGCGG
>TBL_comb47_HYPODRAFT_10001091_pt1 | contig 35650 bp, 26 predicted proteins | sample TroBogypolimnion_40_FD_10682 | JGI IMG/M metagenome (IMG submission 10682)
CAGCCAATAACAATCGACGAAACTTGTAAGGAAGCAGAACGCCGAGCGGATCCACCGATAGCTGCCGGAAACGAGCCACTCTTGCGAGAAAATCTCGACGGTATATGGCCGTGATGCGTTATTCTGTGGCAACCGATCATTATCTTGTAACATCGGTAAGTTGCCAGTATTCACTTGCAAGTTTGTCCCGTTTCCGGCGACTATCACAAGCTTCTCGCCATTGCTTGGCTCTGTTGTTTGGATGCTAGCACTCTTAGGAGATAATACAGAAGCACTTGTTTCAGATGGTGGCCGGGGTGTAACCACAACAGCATTTTCTGATGCTGGAGCTTGTACTTGTACTGTCGCTGCTGGTGCTAGAGCCGAAGCTGGAGCTGGTACTACTAGTGCCAGCGCTGCTGGTGTTGGCGGCGGTGGTGTTGCTGGAGCTGCTAATAGATCTGGCGGCGGCTGTGCTGATGGTGCTGCCGCTGGTGCAGGTGCTGGAGCCGGATCTGGTGCCGGAGTTTGATTTGTTTCACCCGTCGAAGCGGATGAGCTCTGATCTTTACCACTATTACCTGCACCACTACTGCCAGCTTCGTCATCCTTATTGTATGAGTTCTCGTCATTGCCACTATCACCTGCACCATCACTACTAGGTTTGTCATCCGTCTGAGAGGAATTGGGTGGACTCTGGCCACTATCACTATTACCTTTACCACTACTTTTTTTGTCTGGTATTATCGATTGTAGGATTATCGATTCGGGGTTTATTGGTCTTATGCCTTTAAATATTTTCTCTATTCTTGCTGGGGTTTTCTTCTCTGCCATCACGATATCTACATCGCGGCGAACAAGCTCTACCATATGACGTGCAAAGCCAAAGAGATTGGTGTTCTTTTTAAAATTGGTTAGCCCTACTTTAAGCTTAACTCCAATATAGGCCGTATTACCCCTTGGTTTATCATGTTGAAACCCAGCTTCTATACTAACCCCGTCTAAAACACCCAAGATACGTCCTACGGGTTGCCTATAATCATAAACTAACCGAATTTTAGGACCAATAACGGTATCAGAATCTTTAGCTGCAAAATAATAACCACCTACGTAACTAGTTAAATTATCCGTAATTGCATAGCCTAATTCTGCATCTATTCCTGGAAGAGTTTGTTCATAGTACCTATCTTTTACTTGGAATGTTGTGATGTTTTTATCATCAGCCTCTTCTATACGACTCGTTATCTCTTTCGTAGACTGTATGCGTTTCCCTATCGGTTGGTATATATTTCCTCCTATAAAAAACTTATCTCGCCAATATTCAAATCCGAAGGTCAATTGATTAAAAATATTTTGTTCATCGCTTTTTTTTCGATCGAATGCTCCATAAACACCAAACATTTGGTTGGTGTCAGAATATAGTTTTCTATAACCAAGATGAACATTACCTTCAAAAGAGCTACCGCTACGATCAAAAATCCTTAGGTCGGTAAATAATAATCGATCATCATTTTGCCATAATGGAATAAAAAGATCATAGATGCCGGCCGCAGTAGATTTTTGGTTGAAATATTTAATGCCACCTGCTTCAAAATACGGTTGATATCTGTTTTTTGATGAAAAAATTTTATTCTGAACAGAAGAATCTAAATCGTTGGCAGCAAACAAAGTTGATGGGAACAATAAAGAGAACAAAATAAGAACAGCCGAAGCAAGTAGGCCGGATCGTTTTTGCAAAAATGATGGCTTTTCAAAACCAATCATATTATCTTCACAACAGATTTAAATTGCGGGTATTATGCTCGCCAATTATTAAGGAAACCTTAAGTCTTTCTTAAGGAAACCTTAAGTCATTTGCACGGGACAAAAAATAAAATTTGGCATCAAAACACAGGTAGCAGCATTGTACCCAGCCCTGCAGCCCGCAAAAAACGCGGGCTTTAGGCTGGGCTATTATATTTTGCCCTTCGGGCTAGGTTGTTTAGTTAATTATTTTTTATACGAACTTTCCCTTAAGTTAGTGCCATTGGGCTAAAGTCTGCGGCTACCGGTTTTCTCAATTATCGATCTTGTTTTTTATCCTGTGCAAGCAATAACTGAGCCCCCGCATTTTTACCTGTATTGTGTTGCCAGTTTTAACGGATAAACTTAGAACCAGTTCTTCGTATTTATCCATATGCAACTAAAAAAAATACTACAAAAGTTTAAACCAAAAGCTAAAGGTTTACTGGGGATTGATATAAATGCCAATTCAATTCGCTTGGTTGAGCTATCGCGTTTTGGATCCAATTATCAAGTTGAAGTATGTGTAAATATAACGTTAGATACCCCAGCATCTGATGATTTGGTTATTACAACACTCAAAAAAATGCTTAAGCAGGCGCAATGTAGCACTAAAAATGCTGCGGTTGCATTAACGCATTCGGCAATTATTTTTAAAGAGATCAAAATTGCATCAGACTTGTCCGACAAAGAAATAGAAGCTTTTCTGCAATTCAATATTGAAAAATATATTGGCGAGTCAGCAAATAATATTAGTTTTGATTATCAGGTTATCGAGACGCTAATGAAAACCGATGAGTACGTGATGTTGCGGCTAATTACAGTGCGGCGTGAACGGGTGGAAAAATGTATCAAGCTATTATGTGCAGCCAATCTTTGTCCCAAAATAGTTGATATTGATTCATATGCTTTAGAACGAGCTGTACGTCGGCAGTTTAAAGATATCGCTGGGTTGATTGCAATTATAAATATTGATGTTGGCGCTATACTGATAGTAGTAATCGATGCTGAAGAAATAGTATATGCGCATGAAGATTTTATGCCTATGGAAGAGATGCAATCAGTTGCACAAATTATCATGCAACTTAAATTAAAATTACAGCTAGTTTTTGCCGCTTTGCACCAAGCATTGGAAAAGCTAGAAAAAATAGTTTTAGCCGGTGAAAAAGCAATGTTGCCAGAATTAAGAGCAACAGTTAATGACCAGTTTAATGTACAAACTATAATTGCTGATCCCTTTTTTGATATGAAATTATCTTCTGCTGTTTCGCAAAATATAACTTCGGCAATGTTAATTAGCTGTGGGTTGGCATTGAGAGTAGCTGATGGTAACTGGAATTAATTTATTGCCATGGCGTAGTTCATTGCGTCTCGAAAAGGAGCATTATTTTAGAAGACAAATGCTAGTTATCTTTGGAGTTGTAGTAATTGTTTTAGCGGTATGGCATTTGGTGTTGTGGCGCCAAATTAATACTGTAATAAAACAAACGGTTTATGTGCGACAACAGCTTTCTTTGTTGCAGCAGCAATCACAATATAAAAACGATGCCAAACAAAAGCAGCAAAAATCAGAGCGGGTTACTGGCAGAATTATAACTTTAGAGAAGCAGCGGATTGGATTAATACAGATTTTTGAAAATTTACATCGTGGTATGACAGCAAATTTGCAGTTAACTCAATTGGAAATTAAGAGTGATGGTGTAAAATTATTTGGTAAGACCGATTCAATGTTTGGTATTACGCGACTTATAAAAAGTTTTTCTCAAACAAAGTATTGTGCCGTGCCGTTAGTGCAAAAAGTAAGTCGACAAGATGACGAGTATGCTTTCGTAGTGTCATTGTCTTGTTAAATTTATGCATTGTTGCCCAAGATTTTCGCGCTCTTTATCTGTGAATATGAACATTTGGTTGAATACAAAACAATTTTTTGTCTGTCTTGGAGTTGGTTTATTGCTTCTACTAATAGGCTATATGGTGGATATAAATTTTTTACAAAAAAAACTTCATTTTGTACGAGAGCAAAAAATAAAAACCAGTCAATTGTTGCAAGTCAAAAAACAAGAAACACAAGGATCTAACATAGAACAACAAAAAAATGAAACAGTGCAAATGCAGCAGGTGGCAAAACTAAAGCAGTTTAATAATAATTTCGATATTACTGATATTTTAAATAGTCTGGAGAAGGCCGCGGTTCATTCCCAAGTAGAATTGCAAGCGCTTGAACCACAAATTACCAAAGAAGATGAGGTTTTTATTGTATATCCAGTAAAACTTACGATTGTTGGGCAATATAAAAATTTATTGGGGTTTATTAATACTGTGTTTAAACAGCCTTATTTTATTGTATTTGAAGAGTTAATTTTGCAAAAGAAAGAGGGAGAAAATAAAAGCGATGAATTAAATATGCAGACTTTAATAACTGTTTATAGAAATAAAATGCTCATACCAGAAACGGCAACCAGTAAGTCATCACCGATAGATAATGGCGCCATTAATTTGCCAGAGAATGATATTTTTACGAAAGCGATTGGCAAGACAAACTTGTTTTTGTGGGCAAGCAGAGAACTAACTTTTCTTGGAATGATAAAACAAGAACAAAATATTTATGGATTTGTCAGCGATCCGATGGGCGGAGTTCATCGAGTAGTTGTTGGCGATAAAATTGGTTTAAAACAAAACAAAATTACGGCAATAGATGAGGGCGGGATTACTGCTGCAGGTGTTTTTATTGGAGGGGATAGATGATTTGGTTAAGATTTATGTTTTTATTTATGATGATCTTAAACAATGAGGCTCTTGCAGCCAGTGATGCAACGCAGCAAGTTTCGCTTAATTTTGCCAGTATTAAAACTCGTGATTTACTCTATATTTTAACTGAGCATTCTGGTAAAAGCGTAATCATAAGCGAAAAAATTGGTGGCAAAATTAATGTTAATTTGCGCAAGACCTCGTGGCATGAAGCATTAGATACTGTTCTACAAATGCAAGGTTTGGTTAAGCGCGAAACAGCTAATGTCATTACTATTGCGCCGCTAAGTGAGCTCGATAAAAAAGAGCAATTGGTTGTGCAACCAACAGTTTTTGCTTTGCACCATACATCGGCTGATAATATTTCCAAAATATTAGGGCCAGCTGGAGTATTATCATCAGCCGGCAAAGTTGGTGCGGAAACTCGTACTAACATGTTGCTTGTTGCTGATACCAGCGACAAAATTGTAGCCTTAAAAAACCTGTTGCAGCAAGTTGATGTTCCGGTTAAGCAAGTTTTAATTGAAGCACGAATTGTTTGTGCTGATGAAAAATTTGCCAGAGACTTAGGTTTGGAATTTGGTATGACGCAAACAAAAGAATCTGGCAAGTCTAGCAATGATATATTGACAGGTGGTTTACCGCATGGAAGATTTAATTTTGCGCTTGCAAAATTGAATAATGGTTCGTTGCTTGATTTAGAATTGGCTGCACTTGAAAGCGAAGGTCGCGGCAGAGTTATTTCCAGTCCAAAATTATTAACCACCGACCGTCAGGCAGCTTATATTGAATCTGGTGCAGAAATTCCCTATCAAGAAAAAACTAAAGAAGGCGATACGAGTACTTCTTTTAAAAAAGCAGTATTAAGTTTAAAAGTTACCCCGGAAATTGTGGCTGCAAATACTGTTAATTTATTATTACAACTTAATCAAGATAAAGTTAGCCAACTAACCTTTAATGGTGTGCCGGCAATTGATACCCGTAAAATTCAAACACAAGTGTTAGTGCATAATGGTGAAACAATTGTGTTGGGTGGAATTTATGAATGGAGTAAAAGCAATAATATTATTAGTGTGCCAGGTTTAAGCAAAATTCCTGTGTTCGGTCTGCTTTTTCGCAAACAAGAAACCAAAATGGAACGCAAAGAGCTTTTAATGTTTGTTACTCCGCGGATTGTTGAGTAAAGCTTAAACATAAAGGGTGCGCCAAAACACCGGTAGCCGCAGGCTTTAGCCTGCGTGTCTAGCGTTGATAGATGCCACAGCAACGCATGCTAAAGCCTGCGGCTACCAGATTTATCAATTATCGATCGTCTTGTGCAAAGCAATATGAAAATCAAAAAATTCTCTTAAGGTTTACTTAATATATATTTGCTATAGTCTAAGAAAGCAATGATGCTTCAATTGTGACTAACGCAAACTGAAGTTTCGAGTTGTTTTTGGCTAAAGAAAAGGTCTGGCGTCATTCATGTTTTAGTGACATACTCCCTGCCTTTGTATTTAACTGTTTTACTTCGCCCGGGGAATAAATCCCCGGGCTCGATCAAGGGTATAAGCTCGCGCTTCTTCCCTTTGATAAACTCCCATGGCTTTGTTCCCGCGGCAAGCCGCGGGAAATATATTTTAACTATTTGATAAATCCCATGACTTTATTATCGTGGTAAAATGCGGTTGCGCGAAAAACGCAGTTGCGAGGAAAATATTTTATTTATGACATCTAATATACGAAACATTGCAATTATTGCTCACGTCGATCATGGTAAAACTACGTTGGTTGATCAGTTATTACGCCAGTCTGGTACGTTAAAGCAGAAGCTTGGTATTCCTAAAACAGAGGCATTAGTAATGGACTCCAACGAATTAGAACGCGAACGGGGAATTACTATTTTGGCGAAAAACACTTCAATCGAATGGGAAGGTTATAAAATTAATATTGTCGATACCCCCGGCCATGCAGATTTTGGTGGCGAAGTTGAGCGTGTGTTATCGATGGTAGATTCAGTATTATTATTAGTTGATGCTGTTGATGGTCCAATGCCACAAACCAGGTTTGTTACGCAAAAAGCTTTTGCGCAAGGGTTAAATCCGATTGTCGTCGTCAATAAAGTTGATCGTCCTAATGCTCGTCCAGATTGGGTAGTTGATCGTGTATTTGATTTATTTGATAAGTTGGGAGCAACCGATAAACAGCTAGATTTTCCGATTATTTATACTTCAGCAACCAAAGGCTTTGCTACGCTTGATTTAGAGCAGCCGGCTACTGATATGTCGATATTATTTAAGCTGATTGTTGATCGTGTTCCACCACCACAAGTTGATCCTGATGCGCCACTACAAATGCAAATTAGTTCTTTGGATTATTCAAGCTATGTTGGAACTATCGGTATTGGCAGAATTAAACATGGTAGAATGCGTAGGAATATGCCAATTACAATCATCGATAGCGAAGGCAAAACACGTTCTAGTCGTATCTTGCAAATTTTAGGTTTTTTAGGCCTTAATCGCTATGAAATTGAAGAGGCTGGTGCGGGTGATATTGTTGCGATTACTGGCGCAGGAGATTTAAAAATTTCCGATACTTTATGTGATCCTACTGCGGTAAGTGCTTTGCCGCCGCTGACGATCGATGAGCCAACAATCAGTATGACCTTTGAGGTTAACACCTCTCCATTTGCCGGACGTGAAGGAAAATTTTTAACCAGTCGCCAATTGCGCGAGCGCCTTTATCGTGAGCTGTTACATAACGTAGCACTTAGAGTCGAAGACACTGAGTCAGCAGAAAGGTTTAAAGTTTCTGGCAGGGGTGAACTGCATCTTGGAATATTAATCGAGACGATGCGGCGTGAAGGTTATGAATTGGCTGTGGCGCAACCACGGGTAATTATAAAAACCATTGATGGACAGCAATGTGAACCATATGAATTTTTAGTTGCGGATGTTGAGGAAAAACATCAAGGCGCGACTATGGAAGCTTTGGGGTCGAGAAAAGCGGAATTAATTAATATGCAGCCTGATAATCTAGGCCGCGTGCGTTTGGAATATATGGTTCCCACGCGTGGTTTGATGGGATTTCAAACTGAGTTCATGATCTTTACCTCTGGCGGCGGCGTTTTGCATCATGTGTTTGATCATTACGGTCCAGTCAAACCAGGAGCCTTGGCTCAGCGTGGACGTGGTGTGTTAATTGCCAACAGTCCTGGTAAATCAACAGGATTCGCTTTATTTAATCTGCAAGAACGGAGCCAATTATTAATTGGCCCGCAAACTGAAGTGTATGAGGGGATGATTGTTGGTATCAATTCGCGTGATGAAGATTTAGTGGTAAATCCAACCAAAGCGAAACAGTTAACTAATATGCGTGCTGCGGGTACTGATGAGAATGTTATTTTAAGTCCGCCCGTGCGTATGAGTTTGGAAAGAGCTCTGGAATTTATCGAAGATGATGAATTGGTAGAAATTACCCCGACCCAAATGCGCTTGCGTAAAAAAATTCTTAAAGCAACTGATCGCAAAAGAGTTAGCCGGGCGTAGGTGGTATCATAATTGTTATACAATTAGTATAATACCTTTGCACAGGACACAGGGCAAAAAAACAAGATCGATAGTTGAGAAATCCGGTAGCCGCAGGCTTTAGCCTGCGGCTACCGGTGTTTTGTGGTGCTCAACAAAAACAAGGAAAAACCATGTCTGCCAAAAAAACTACTAAACTTGATTTCGAAGCTACCTTAAAAGAATTAGAGTCTATTGTTAATGCAATTGAGAAAGGAGGGACTAATCTCGAAGAATCATTGGGACTTTTTGCTAAAGGAGTAGCTTTAACCAAAGAATGCCAAGAAACTCTAAAAGCCGCGGAACAAAAAGTAAAAATTTTGACAGGAAAAGATTTAGCCGATTTTGCGACAGAAGACAATGATGAAGAAGAGTAAAAGCAGCAAACAAAGGTTTGAAATATTTTTGCGTAGTCGTCATAAGCGCGTAAATAAATTCTTAAATAAATATTTAACGGCGATGCGCGAGCCAAAAAATTTATGCGCGGCAATGCGCTATAGTGTTTTAAATGGTGGTAAGCGTCTCAGGCCGCTTTTAGTTTATGCTGTCGGTGCAATGTATGGCGCTGATCTTAAAGTTTTAGATATTCCTGCTTGTGCTATTGAAGTGATCCATTCGTTTTCATTGATACATGATGATTTGCCAGCGATGGATAATGATGACTTACGTCGCGGTAAATTAACGTGTCACAAGGCTTTTGATGAAGCAACTGCAATTTTAGCTGGTGATGCTTTAGCTATTTTTGCTTTTCAACTCATAAATGAATCTAAGTTTTTAGTGCCAAAACAAGCTGTTGCTATGAACAAAGTTTTAGCATTGGCCGCCGGTCCGCGCGGCATGGCTGGTGGTCAAGATATGGATGTTCAATCTGTTAATAATAAACTAAGCACAAAGAAGCTAGAGCAAATGTATGTATTAAAAACTGGTACATTGCTTGGTGCTGCGGTAAAGCTCGGTGCTTTGGCGGCTAATGTTAGCGATCCAAAAGAATTTAAAATTTTAGATCAGTTTGCAAAAAATATTGGTTTAGCGTTTCAAATTCAAGATGATATTTTCAATATCGAAAGCAGTGCTGACAAACTCGGCAAAAATGTTGGTACTGATAAAAAATGCCATAAAATTACCTATCCGGTATTAGTTGGCATGCCCGCGGCTAAAGCGAAAGTAAAGCAATTGTGGCAACAAGCTGAAAAATCTTTGCGGCAGCTAAAAGCGAACACGCAGACTTTACAAGCGTTGGTTGCTTGTGTTAGGCAGCGTGATTATTAGAAAAACATCGGGATATCTGATGTTTTTATGAGTTAGGCGTGATTGTTGGAAAATGGTGTTGGTCTTGGCCTTGTTGTGTTTTCTTGTCTTGAATCTTTAAGTGCTCGTATTGTGTATTCTTGCATGTCTTTTTCTGCCGTTTGAATTCCGCTTGTTAATTCTGAGGCTTTTTTCAGCAATTCTTTTTCTTTCTCTTTAAGTTGTTGTTCTTGTAGATCCAATTTTTGAACTTTACTGTCAATACTCAATATTCTTTTATGCCCTATCCATAGGGTCAAAAAGCTAGGGTGTGTATCCATTCGTTTACGAATACGGGTCTCTCGGGCATCAAATTTGGCTCTCTCCTGCTTGATTTTATCTTCTTTAGCCCCGATTTGTTTCAATTCTTTTTCTACTATTAATGCTATTTTTTGTTTTAGCTCTTGCTCAAACTGCTCGCGTAGTAGTAATAGTGTATTAGAGAGGAAATCGTTACTATCTTTCGGAGGATTGTTTCTATCATATGCAGAGTGTAAGCTTTCTTGAAAATCTGGTTTTGGGAAATTGTCTTTATCTTGTTGCCACTCTTCGTCAAGTATTGTTATTACCGCTATTTCGGTAGTATTTATTTCTTGTTCTACGGTGGCTTTTTGTTCTTTAGCATCTGCAATTTGTGTTTCAATATCTAAAATTTGTTCTTTAACTTCCCGCAGCTGGGTTAATACTGTACTCAATTGCTTTTGTAATTCGGCAAGTTTAGCTTCTAGCTGTTTTTTTAACAACTCAAAATCTTCACCATAATGCGCAAAAAACTTTTCTAAGTCTTTTTTAGCTGCTTTTAGTTCTTTGTTTATCTCCTGTATATATCGAGCGTTGTCTTTTTGTATTTTTAGGTCATGTTCATCTAACTGGTTTTGTTCTTGTTCTCTGATAAATTTTGAAATCTTGATTAATTGAGCCAGTTGTTGCTTGAGGTGAGGGATCTCGGAATTTCTTCCGGTTTTTGTAAGCATGGCAATTAGCTTTTTATATTTTGACATCATTCCCGGAATATCATGGATGGATCCTGATTCTATTTCTTGAAACAGTTCCTCATCTTCTTTTGGGCGGCGTTTACTAACAGTGTGAGGTATAGCGGGGGATATAACTTTTTTAAAATTACCTAAGATATTTTCTAGTTCTTTGACCATTGTTCGTCCCTAAAACATAATCAATAAATTAGATCAGAGTATACATTTTCTTGGCCTTGTTTGGGAGGAATTTTTGTTATTAAAGTGTAAATAATTTAAATATATTCCCGGGTGAAGTCAAATAGTTTAACTGCTGAATAAGGTTAAAAAGAGTCTTGGTTATTTTGCGATATATTCTATGCTTTTGTCGATAAATCTGATACAATGAAGCGTTTTCCTGGCTTATTTAACCAATTGATTTTAAAGCAAAATATATAATATAAAATGACAGAAACAGTACGCACATACGATTCATCCAATATCAAAGTATTGAAAGGACTAGACGCTGTTAGAAAGCGTCCTGGAATGTACATTGGAGATACTGATGATGGGTCTGGTTTGCACCAGATGGTATTTGAGGTTGTCGATAACTCAATTGACGAAGCCCTTGCTGGTTATTGCAATGCAGTTGAGGTGATTATTCATACCAATGGTTTTGTTACGGTTATAGATAATGGCCGCGGTATTCCAGCTGATATTCACCAAGAAGAAGGGCGATCGGCCGCTGAAGTTATAATGACTGTGCTGCATGCCGGTGGTAAATTTGATAATGATGCTTATAAAGTTTCTGGTGGATTGCACGGTGTTGGTGTGTCCGTAGTTAATGCTTTATCTGAAGAATTGCATTTGCTAATTCGTCAAAATGGTAAGCTGTATGAACAAACTTATCGCCATGGCGATCCTGTTTTTGCATTAAAGGTCATCGGCGAAGCAAATACTACTGGAACTGAAATTAGTTTTAAACCAAGCAAAGAAACTTTTACCCAGACGGAATTTCATTATGAAATTTTAGCCAAGCGTCTCCGTGAGCTCGCATTTTTAAATTCTGGAATTCGTATTCATCTTTTAGATGAGAACACGGGTAAGGAAGAAACTTTTCAATATGCTGGGGGTATTAGCGGATTTGTTGACCTTTTGAACAAAAATAAAAGTATCATCAATGTGCCAATATTTCACTTTATTGCAAAAGACAATAACATTACCGTTGAATTAGCTTTGCAGTGGAATGATGGTTTTCAGGAGACAATTTTTTGTTATACCAATAATATTCCACAACGTGATGGTGGTACGCATTTAATTGGCTTTCGCAGCGCGCTAACTCGGACATTAAATAATTATATTGAAGCTGAAGGTTTGACCAAAAAGGATAAAATCGTTACCACTGGTGATGATTCGCGTGAAGGTTTAACTGCAATTCTTTCTGTGAAATTGCCCGATCCAAAATTTTCATCGCAGACCAAAGACAAATTAGTTTCATCGGAAGTAAAGGGGGTTGTTGAGTCTTTAGTTGCGGAAAAATTGCAAGAATATTTACTCGAACATCCGCAACAAGCACGCGCTATTGTTTCTAAAATGATTGATGCTGCTCGGGCGCGGGAAGCTGCGCGCAAAGCTCGAGAAATGACACGACGCAAATCAGCACTTGATATTGCCGGTCTACCAGGAAAGCTAGCTGATTGTCAGGAAAAAGATCCAGCGCTGTGTGAAATTTTTATTGTTGAAGGTGAATCAGCCGGTGGTTCGGCCAAGCAAGCGCGCGATCGCAAATATCAAGCAATTTTGCCACTACGCGGAAAAATTCTAAATGTTGAAAAAGCGCGTTTTGATAGAATGATCGCTTCAGAAGAAATAGGCACATTAATTACCGCTTTGGGTTGTGGTATTGGTCGGGAGGAATATGATCCGGCGAAAACTCGTTACCATCGTATTGTGATTATGACAGATGCGGATATTGATGGCTCACATATTCGGACATTGCTTTTAACTTTCTTTTACCGCCAAATGCCGGAATTAATTGCGCGAGGTTATATTTATATTGCGCAGCCGCCTTTATATAAAGTCAAAAAAGGAAGCAATGAACAGTATGTTAAGGATGATCCAGCTCTTAATAATTACTTGGTGCAATTGGCATTAGATGGTGCGCGTTTGCATGTCAGCGCTGCAGCGCCATCGATTAGTAGTGTGACACTTGAAATTTTAATTCAAGAGTATGGTATAGCTTTGCAAATTATTGAGCGTCTGGTGCGGAAATATCCGCGCGCGATTTTGGAGGCTATGTTAGAAATGCCTCGCCTGCAGGTTGAACAATTACACGATCAAAGCGCGGTTACCAAATGGACTCAATTATTAGAGCAAAAATTATCTTGGAACATTAACAAAGAGGCCCCACAGTATCAGGCTAGGGTAAAAGAGCTAGCGGATAAGAATATTTTTGTTCCAATGATTTCTATTGTTTCTCATGGTGTTGCAACTGATTATATTTTACCCATGGCTTTATTTATTTCCGTAGAGTATCGGCACTTAGCAAATTTGGCTGAGAAAATTTCTGGATTAATCGAGCCGGGCGCATATGTTGCTAGAGATAATCGTGAAGAACGAATAATAAATTTTGCTGCTGGTTTTGATTGGTTGATGAGTGAGGCGAAAAAGGGATTGAGTATTCAGCGGTATAAAGGTCTTGGTGAAATGAATCCGGAGCAACTTTGGGATACAACTATGGATCCAAATACTAGGCGGATGCTTAAAGTTGCTGTCGAAGATGCTGTTGCCGCTGATCAAATTTTTACTGCTCTTATGGGTGATCAAGTGGAGCCACGGCGTGAGTTTATCGAACAGCGAGCTTTAGAAGTTGTGAATTTGGATGTGTGAGTTTATTAGACTTCAATGAGCATTGCGAGTGAGCGCGCAACGCAGCAGCATGTCAAAAGACGAAGGTTTTGAAAAAAGTCTTTACTTTGCTGGGTCAGGATAGCGTGTGCTAATAGAATTTATAATTTCTAAACAACCAATAAATGCTGCCACTACATCTGGATCAAATTGTTTACCTGAATTGGCCAGGATCTTCTCTACCGCAACGCTTTTAATATCTTTATCAGATTTTTCCTTTACTATAGGTTCATGAATTATATCATCATATTCATTAGCCACTGCAACTATGCGGGCGTATATAGGGATTTCATTACCGCTTTTACCAAAAGCAGAACCATCAGCTTTTTCATAGCCTGGTAGTGGTAATCCATCTTTAACACGTACATGGCCAGGGTAGCCAGAACCATCCCAGTTTTCATGATGGTTAAGAGAGATAGCTTGCGCCATTTCTTCAAAACCAGAAGAAATATCAGGGAAAAGGCGGGCTCCATAAATAACATGCTGGCGAAATATTTTTGTTTCCTCTGGAGTCATCTCGGCACATGTTTTTTTTAAAATTGGAGCTGGTATGGCTATCTTGCCAATATCATGCAGCATTGCTGCCATCCTTAAAATATCACGATTATGTTGGATTTCTCTTTCCGTAACTCCTTTTTTACGCGCCCAGGCCTCATAAATTTCTATAGAATAAGCAGCAATACGATTGTTATGTGCCGTAGTTTCAGTTGGGTCATGTAGCTCGACCATTTTATTCATGCGTACAATCATCGAACGCGTCATTTGTGCATGTTCAATAGCTATAGACGCACTGTCGGCAAAAAGTTGAACTATAGATTCCTCGGTGGTAGTAAAAGGTCGGATTAATTGGTCGAGACCAAGGGAGTTGATTAATTGGATTACCCCGGTTGCTTTTCCCAAAGAGTTTTTTATTGGAACTGCCAGCATTGACTGGGTGCGGTAGCCGGTAGTTTCGTCGAAATGTTTATCAAATGAATATGGTTGAAAGCTGTCAATACGATAGGCGTTTGGAATATTAACTAGCATGCCAGTATTTGCTACATAGCCGGCAATCGATTTATTATTTATTTGGATACTAAAGGTCGAGTAAATTAACTTTTTGCCAAAAGGTAATTTTTTTTGCTGCGAATTATTTTGTGTATAGCTAAATTTTAAGGTGTATCCTTCGACCAGGTAAATCGAGCCAGCATCAGCATCAACAATATTCCTTACTTCAGTTAGCATATGCTCAAGGAGCATGTCGAGATCATGAATCTGCAAGAGTTCATGCGTTATTTTTAGGATCTTATCGAAATTTATCTGATCGTTAGTAGCCATTGGAATTTGGTACAAGCTTCAAGTGTCCAACAATTATGTGCAATAATATCATGAATTATCAAAATTCATAACATTAAAGCGAGCATAAATAACTGCCAACCTGTCCCATAACTTTTTGGCGTAAAATTTGCCATGATTCTGGAATTACCTTTTTGATGTCTAGTTCTTTCTCAGCTTCAATATAAATTAGGGTGTTTTGGGCTAGACAACTAGAATTTGCCAGTTTTTCGCACGTTGCTTTTATTAAATCAAAATGAAATGGCGGATCTAAAAATATAATATCGAAAGATTGTTTGGGTATTTTATTAAGACCTTGTGGGATTCTTGCCGAGTAAAAATCTATGTCTTTGGTACCTAGTAATTGCGCGGTTTTTTTGAGTGTGGTAATGACATGAGTTGAGGCGTCAACCATCACCACATGTTTCGCGCCGCGAGACATGGCTTCAAAGCCAAGAGCTCCGCTGCCGGCAAATAAATCAAGACAGATTGCATCATTGATGACTGGGGCAAGCCAATTGAACAAAGTTTCTCGAGTGGCATCAGTAGTTGGCCTTAAGCCTTTTAGTGCGACAAAGCTAATTTTGCGGCTGCGCCATTTGCCACCAATAATTCGAAGAGTTGAGGTGTGTTGTTGCATGGTAGAAGGATAACAGAATGCAAGTACCTGTGCACGCCGACTGATGCGCTATTGATTTATCATAAAATTTTACATCATATAATCAGATCTGTTATTCTTGCGAGGGGTTGGTTAGACAATCGCTCGACTGCCAATTTTTGGTGTCGAGAGGAAAGTCCGGGCTCCACAGGGCAAAGAGCCAGATAACATCTGGGAGGTGCAAACCTACGGAAAGTGCCACAGAAAATATACCGCTTTACCATTTATGGTAGAGTAAGGGTGAAAAGGTGCGGTAAGAGCGCACCGCATTGTTGGTGACAACAATGGCACGGTAAACCCCTCTTGGAGCAAGACCAAATAAGAATCTTAGTAGAAGCTAATGCTTCTACAGGTGCTGCCCGCACCAAGATTCGGGTAGGTCGCTTGAGGTGTGTGGTAACACACATCCCAGAGAAATGGTTGTCCACGACAGAACCCGGCTTATTACCAACCCCACAATTTTCACGGATAACATTATGAATTTTACCAAAAAATATTATTGGGTTTTTATTGCTATTGCAATATTTGCATTAGATCGCATTACCAAGATGTTAGTATTGCAATATTTGCCATTTAGACTACCGGTCAATGTTCTGCCGATGTTTAATTTGTTTTTTACCTTTAATACTGGATCTGCATTTGGTTTCTTAAATAACGCCAGCGGTTGGCAAGGATGGTTATTTAGCGGTGTCGCAATTGTAGTTAGTGTTTTTCTAGTAATTTGGCAGTTTAAAATAAGCGCCCGACATGCTTGGCTCAAAATAGCATTGGCTTTGATTTTGGGTGGAACTTTAGGCAATTTATACGATAGGATAATTTATAATCATGTTATAGATTTTCTCGATTTTTATTTCGGGCAATGGCATTATGCCACTTTTAATTTAGCTGATTCGGCAATATGTATAGGCGCAATCATGCTAGTGATCAACTCTTCTCACAAAGAAAAAATCTAACGCCAACACTCTTCAACTGACCCACCACCGCTAATACTTCGATTACCATTTTGGTCAAGAGTTAAAGAACCGCATAAAGTATCATATTCGGCTTGTTTTTCAAGAGGATTGGCATGTAAGACATAGGCGTCCTCTGCTGCTATGGAATATAAATGATAAGAATTTTTTGTTAGGTTTTCTGCTGCATTATTGTAGGTATTATGTAAAACATAATACTCTTCCATCTTTCCAGCCAAATCCGCAAGTATTGTTATCGCATAGGTACGTCGCATTTTTACTAAATGTCCGTTGTATAGCGGATAAGCAATCATTCCTAAAATGCCGATTATCACGAGAACGATTAATAGTTCTATCAAAGTAAAACCCAGGTTTTTCATAATTCATTAAACGAAAGATTTAAACTTCATGCAATACCGTATAAAATACCACAGAACTGTAATGTTTGATGGAGAATGAAAAATGCGCTTAGAACAACTGACTGATAATTTTCGTGAAGCTTTAGCTGATGCTCAATCAAAAGCAATTGGCAAAGATAATCAATTTATTGAACCAGCGCATATGCTGCTGTCTTTGCTTGAACAAAAGGGCACGGTTTATCATGTTTTACAAAAGGCGCGGACTAATATTACAAAATTACAAAGCGCATTAAACGATACTTTAGAACAATTACCTAAGGTTGAAGGCGCTGCAGGTGAAATTCATATCTCTAATGATTTGTTAAAACTATTAAACGTTGCCGATAAATTAGCACAACAACGCAAAGATCAATTTATTGCCAGTGAATTATTTTTATTAGCTGCGGTTGATGATAAAGGTGCTATTGGCAAAATATTAAAAGATGCCGGTGCGGTTAAAAGTATACTTGAACAAGCAGTTAATGATGTGCGTGGTGGCAAAAGAGTTGCTGATGCTGGTGCAGAAAATCAGCGGCAAGCTTTGGAAAAATATACCATCGACTTTACCGCACGCGCCGCTCATGGCAAACTAGATCCGGTTATTGGGCGAGATGATGAAATTCGTCGTACTATCCAGGTACTGCAACGTCGCACAAAAAATAATCCGGTTTTGATCGGTGAACCTGGTGTTGGTAAAACAGCAATTATTGAGGGTTTAGCGCAGCGTATTATTAATAATGAAGTTCCTGATGGTCTCAAAAATAAACTAGTGCTCGCTCTAGATATGGGTGCTTTAATTGCTGGCACTAAATTTCGTGGGGAATTTGAAGAGCGTTTAAAAAATGTTATCAACGAAATCGTAAAAGCCGAAGGCCAAATTATTTTATTTATTGATGAATTGCACATGGTTGTTGGTGCTGGCAAAGCAGAAGGCTCTATGGATGCTGGTAACATGTTAAAGCCAGCATTGGCGCGCGGTGATTTACGTTGTATCGGCGCAACCACTTTAGATGAATATCGCAAATATATTGAAAAAGATGCAGCTCTAGAACGTCGTTTTCAAAAGGTTTTAGTAGATGAACCAAGCGTCACCGACACAATTGCAATTTTACGTGGATTAAAAGAAAAGTATGAATTGCATCACGGGGTTGATATTTCTGATTCAGCCATTGTTGCTGCGGCAACACTTTCACATCGCTACATTACTGACCGCAATTTACCAGACAAAGCCATCGATTTGATTGATGAAGCTGCAAGTAAAATTCGAATGGAGATGGATTCAAAACCAGAAGATTTGGATCGTTTAAATCGCAAGATTATTCAGCTCAAAATCGAGCGCGAAGCTTTGAAAAAAGAAACTGACGAGGCATCGAAGCAGCGTTTTGCCGATTTAGAAAAGCAATTAAAAATACAAGAAAAAGAATATTCTGGTTTGGATGAAATTTGGAAAAAAGAAAAAGCAGCAATACAAAGCGCGCAAAAAATCAAGGAAGAATTAGACCAAGCAAAACTTGAGATGGAAGCAGCTAAGCGCAATGTTGATCTTACCAAGATGTCAGAGTTGCAATATGGCAAAATTCCGAGTTTAGAAAAACAATTGCAGGCAGCGCTCAAAGCGGAAAAAAACGAAACACATTTAGTGCGTAACAAAGTTACGGAAGAAGAAGTCGCCGAGGTTGTTTCGAAGTGGACACATATTCCAGTAAGCAAAATGCTTGAGGGTGAAAAAGAAAAATTATTGCAGATGGAAGACGCTCTACATAAACGTGTTATTGATCAAAACGAGGCAATTAAAGCTGTTTCCGACGCTATTCGGCGTTCGCGTGCAGGACTTGCTGACCCCAACAAACCTATCGGTTCATTTATGTTTTTGGGTCCAACTGGTGTTGGCAAGACTGAACTATGTAAGGCTTTGGCAGAGTTCCTGTTCGACACTGAAGAAACATTGGTGCGTATTGATATGTCTGAGTTCATGGAAAAACATTCAGTTGCACGACTAATCGGCGCTCCCCCAGGATATGTTGGTTATGAAGAGGGTGGCTATCTCACAGAAGCTATAAGGCGTAAACCTTACTCGGTAATTTTACTTGATGAAATCGAAAAAGCGCATCATGATGTTTTTAACATCTTGCTCCAAGTGCTCGACGATGGCCGCTTAACTGATGGCCAAGGCAGAACTGTGGATTTTCGTAACTGTGTTATTGTAATGACTTCAAATTTGGGTTCACAATATATTCAAGAAGCAGCCAAAAATAGCTACGAAAAAGTAAAAGCGCTAGTTTTAGATGCGGTCAAAGAAAAATTCCGCCCAGAATTTATTAATCGTGTTGATGAGATTGTGGTGTTTCATAGTTTAGATCACAAACAAATTCGCATAATTACAGGAATTCAAATTAAGCGTTTACAAAAGCGTTTGTTGGAGCGTGACCTACAAATAGAAGTAAGCGATGAAGCTTTAGATTATTTAGCCGAAGCTGGTTTTGATCCGGTTTATGGCGCGCGCCCATTAAAACGCGCTATTCAGCAGCATCTAGAAAATCCATTGGCACAAGATATTTTGCAAGGTAAGTTTATGCCCAAAGACAAAATTTTTGTTGAAAAGGGCAATGATGGTTTGAAGTTTGTGCGCAAGAAAAAGTAATGAACAACCCTTATTTTAATTTAATCCGCTCAGTTTGGCAAAATGGTCGATCGTGGCGGTGGACCATAATAGGATATTACTGCGCCTATATCATCGCACAAGGCTGCTTTAGTTTAACTCCTTATGCGTTTGGACGGACAATTGACATATTGCAGAATTTCACACCGCATCGTCTTTTTGAAGTCATCGTATGGATGAGTGCAGGCGTAATACTACTATTGATATTCTGGTTATTTCACGGTCCGGCACGGATTAAAGAACGCGAAGTAGCGCTTAAAATTCAGCAAGCTTTTCGAATTCGTTTGTACGAACAGCTCACACAATTGCCGCTCAAGTGGCACCAAGACCACCATTCAGGCAATATTATTACCCGTATTAATCGCGCTGCTATGGCTTTGCTGCGATTTGCAAGCGAGCAGTTTATCTACATAGAAGTCATAGTGAGACTTTTAGTCTCTGTTGGATTTTTACTTTGGATTTCATTGCCGGTTGGACTACTAAGTCTTATAGCTTGCGTATCGATTGTCAGTGTCGTATTGCTATTTGATCGCAAATTAATTCCTTTGTACCACATGGAAAATGAAATTGATAATCATGTTGGTGCGACATTCTTCGATTATATTAGCAACATCACCACTATATTGACACTGCGCCTTGGTGAGCTTACTCGTAGCCATTTATTGCAACGCATCATGACAGTTTGGCCTTTTTTTCGTAAAGAAGTCATGTTGAATGAGGTGAAGTGGTTCAGTATGAATATACTACTGGCTATTACGGAATCGCTTATTTTAATAGGCTATATCGTTTATCACTTGCGCACAACCAATGTTATTTTGATCGGCACCGTAGTTATGATTTTTCGTTATCAGTGGGATTTAAGTTACGTATTTTATAGCTTCAGCGAGCGCTATAGTGAACTTGTGCACATGGATACTGATATTAAGGGATTACAGCCCCTTTTGGATGATGTTCAGCGCTTAGCCCATGAACCTCAAGGAATTGCGTTAGCGAGTCAGTGGCATACGTTCACTATTAAGAATCTTGTTTTTTATCACACAGGCAATACCAGGCAAGAAAAGGTTTTTGATCACCTTAATTTTACAGTTAAACGCGGTGAAAAAATTGCACTCATCGGTGCTAGTGGTGGTGGCAAGAGTACGCTTTTAAATTTATTGCGCGGTCTTTATGTTGCTAAACAGGCAGAGTTGACTATTGATGGTGTTGTATTCGATTCGCTCGAACCCTTGCAAGCAATTACTACGCTCATTCCACAAGATCCTGAAATTTTTGAAAACACTATCGGTTTTAATATTACGATGGATGTGGATACAATGCCCGACGAAATTGATCGTGCAATTCAATTAGCTGGTTTTTCTCCAGTATTAGCAACATTGCCTGCGGGGCTTAAAACTGATATCCGAGAAAAAGGCGTAAATTTTTCAGTTGGTCAAAAGCAGCGATTGGCATTGGCGCGTGGCTTATTTGCTGCGCGGTTTAGTTCGCTTATTCTCATAGATGAGCCTACTTCCAGTGTTGATTTGCCGACAGAAAAAGCTATTCTTTCTAGTGTAATCGACGCTTTTCCCGATGCTGCCATGATGGTTTCGCTGCATAGACTGCATTTATTACCAAAATTTGATCGCATTATAATGATGCAAGATGGCGTAATCGTTGCCGATGGGTTAACGCGTGATTTATTGAATAATCCAGGCCCAGTGCGAGATCTATGGCAGACGTACTAAATCAGGTATTTCAGGTAAAGCAAAACCCGACCAACAAGATTTTGGTACCAGGGGCGTTTTTGCCAATCTACTAAAAAAATTTCTTTAGAGGATTGTAGGTCGAGTAAGAATTGTTGTTCCAATAATTGCTTTGACTCCGGTAAGCGCACGTTAATATCAACTTCAAGATCATAGCGCAAACTTCGATGATTAAGGTTGCTTGAACCAATCGTCATCCAATTATCGATAATTAAAGTCTTGGCATGCAACACACTTGGTTCATATTCAAAAATACGTACCCCTGCTTTTAATAATTTTGCATAAAAAGCCTGAGATGCCCAAGGCATAAAGGTTACATCTGATTTCCTTGGCAATAAAATCCTAACATCAACTTCCAAGCACGCAGCTTCATTCAAACGTTTTAGTAACAAATTATCTGGTACGAAATAGGCGTTAGTAATCCAAACTCTGTTTTTACAGCTTTTAATACGCTGCAATAAATTTTTATATAAAATTCGGCGGCGATACCAGGTATTATTTAAACGAATAATTGGGTTGGTGCGGATATGACGAAAAAAATGGCGGATTCTTTCCTGAATAGGTAAATGTGCCCAAACAGCTTCAAATGCTAGCAAAAGATCTTTGAGATCAACATACTCTAAACGCACTCCTGTATCTCGCCATCCACCTCCATCATGATTTTTGCCCAAATGCTGCTTCGAAATATTAAAACTACCAATATATGCGATTTTTTTATCGATAATACAAACTTTGCGATGATTGCGAGCATTAATTTTTAAAAACAAATAAATTAATTTGAGTAAAGATGGTGCTTTTATATGAGATCTGCTCCATTGCCACAATCTCCATGGAAACGGATGAAATACTCGTGTTTCTGTTCCCGCTTGCTCTAAGCTTTTAACGGCTGGACTGTTCCACTGTGGAGTACCGGCGCCATCAACTAATAACCTAACTGCCACGCCACGTTTGGCGGCGTTAGTTAAAGCTGCGATAATTTTTTTACCTAAATGATCCAATTCAAAAATATAAGTTTCAAGTTCAATTGATTTGTGTGCACAATCAATATCATGCAACATCATCGAAAAGTAATCACTTCCGGCAAAAAAGATTTGCTCTTCGTTAATATTTTGATTTTTACTCGTCATAATTTTGGTATAATCTAAACCACATTTTGATTGTAGTTTAATGGGAGGCAAATACAAGATGAATATCATACCTAACGAACCTCGGTCGCGCGGAATTTATTTATTACCCAATTTATTTACTATTGGTTCTTTTTTTGGGGGCTTCTTTGCTATTGTTTCATCGTTCACCGGCAATTATGACAATGCTGCCATTGCGATTTTTATTGCAATGATTATGGATAGTCTTGATGGTAGAGTAGCACGTTTGACGAACACCATGACTTCTTTTGGTGCTGAACTTGATAGTCTTGCCGATATGGTGTCATTTGCTGTTGCACCAGCTTTTTTGGCTTACACTTGGAGTTTATCTGCCCTTGGTAAATTTGGTTGGCTTGCTGCTTTTATTTATATGGTTGCGGTTGCTTTGCGTTTGGCTCGCTTCAACACTCAAATTGGAAATGTGGACAAAAGATATTTCCAGGGAATGCCTTGTCCAGCAGCAGCAGCTGTAGTTACTAGCTTTATTTGGATATGCTATGATTTTGAAATTGTTAGTAAATTAGCTACGCTAGCATTAGCGTTTATCATGATTAGTGTTGGCACTTTGATGATAAGCAATATCCGTTTTCGCAGTTTTAAAGATGCAGAGCTAAAAAATCATGTACCTTTTGTTGTAATTTTGATAGCAGTATTAGTTCTTGTTTTGATCACATTTGATCCTTCAAAAGTTTTATTTGTTGTTTTTGCTGGTTATGCTATTTCTGGGCCAGTAGCAACTATTTGGGGTTTGCGGCAAAAAAAACGGTTGCGTAAAAATTTCTTAAATCTGCACAAAAAACATGAATAGAATAATAGAGTTGGCGTTAAAGGAAGATATAGGTAGAAAAGATATTACTGCGGGTTTAATTTCTTGTTCCTCTAAATCGCGTGCTTATATCATCAGTCAGCAAAAAGCAATTATTTGTGGTATCGATTTTGTTACTGCTATTTTTGCTAAAATTGATCCAAAAATAAAAATAACCTGGTTAGTCCAAGATGCCGATCTGATTCATGAAAAACAAATTTTATGTAAGCTTTATGGCTCAACAAGGTCCTTATTGACCGGTGAGCGAACAGTATTAAACTTTTTACAGACTTTATCGAGCACTGCAACCTTAACCCAGCAGTTCGTAAATAAAATTAAAGGGACCAAAGCTATAATTTTAGATACGCGTAAAACTTTGCCTGGTTTACGCTTAGCGCAAAAATATGCGGTAACATGTGGTGGGGGATGCAATCATCGCCTTGGTCTTTATGATGCGATTTTAATTAAAGAAAACCATATCGCTGCTTGTGGTTCGATAACTAATGCTGTTGCCAAAGCAAAAAATCTTTATCCAAATAAAACTATAGAAGTTGAGGTAAGGAACCTAAAAGAATTGCGTGAAGCATTGGCCACCAGCGTTGACATAATCATGCTTGATAATTTTACCCCTAAAGCAGTTCGTGTTGCTGTACAAATTAACAGTGGAAAAGTCAAGCTAGAAATTTCCGGCGGTATAAATTTAAAAAATATTCGCGCATTTGCAAAAACTGGTGTTGATTATATTTCTGTTGGTACTCTTACCAAAACAGTAATACCAATCGAGTTGTCGATGTTGTTTGGTTCAAAAAAATGACATCAAAAATAGAGCAAAAACTTAAGCACTACACCGGCAAAGCTATCGCTGATTACAACATGATCCAAAAAGGTGATCGTGTTTTAGTTTGTTTATCAGGAGGCAAAGATTCTTTTGCCATGGCTAAAATTTTACGCCGCTTACAACTGCGCACTAAAAATAAATTTATTTTGCACGTAGTTATAGTAGATAAAGGTCTGCCAGGTTGGAATGAAGATGCTATCCGTAGTTGGCTTCTAGAAAACAAGTTTGAATTTACCATATTAAAAACTAATATTTTCAGTATAGTAAAAACTAAAGAACGTCCCAAAGATTCCTATTGCGTATTGTGTTCACGTCTACGTCGCGGTCATATTTATACTTTTGCCAAAAAGTATGGATACAACAAAATCGCTCTTGGCCATCACCGCGACGATTTAATCACCAGTTTACTAATGTCAATTTTTTATAACGGTATCATTAGTTCAATGCCACCAAAGTTAATAACTAATGATAAAAAGTTGATAGTTATACGGCCGTTGGCTTATTGTCAGGAAAGTGACATTGTTAAATACGCAAAAGAGCAAAAGTTCCCGTTGGCTCCCAAAGGAATATGCGGGGCTAAAGAAAACCAAATTCGTAAAAAAACTAAGGAGTTGATTATAAATCTTGCGCAGATTAATCCCAAGATCCCTGCTAATATGTTATCTGCTTTAAACAATATTCGTCCAAGTCAGCTTATGGATCAGAAATTGTGGGATTTCAAAAATCTAGAAAATTTACTGCAGCCTCTGGGCAAATAACTGTAGACTGTTATAATCGTTTTTATTTCTTAGTATTCATCTTACTTCATGGCCAATTTAATTACACTTATCCGTTTAGCAGCAGTATTTGTGATCGGAGCAATTGCTTTATATGCGAAGGCAGAGTGGCAACTTTTAAATGTACCGCTAATAATTATTAACATCTTGCTTGATGGTTTAGACGGTTATATTGCTCGGGCGCGACATGAGACTTCGGTGTTTGGAGCGGTATTTGATATTGCCGCTGATCGTATAATTGAATCGGTTTTATGGATGATTTTAGCCAGTCTTGGGATGGTGTCGATTTGGGTGGCAATAATTCTTATAACACGCGGCATCTTAATAGATAGTTTACGCAAACCACATACCCATAGAGGTACATCGCCATTTGGTATTATGAAAACTGCTTTGGGAAAATTTCTCGTTGCAAGTAGAACGATGCGTTTTACGGTCGGCTTGTTCAAACTTATAACTTTCTCTTGGCTGTTCTTTTTAATTCCAACCCCAGATCTTTGGCCACAAATGGTAATCAATCATTATACTATGTTTAATTTAATTAGTGATGTGCTGGTTTATACTACAATAATTATTTGCCTAGCCCGTGGTATTCCAGTAGTGTTAGAAGCACTCCTATGCAAAAACTAGTGTTTTTCGACCTTGACGGAACCTTGATTAATAATCCAAGTTCAGAAAAATTATATTTATTCTGGTTGGTTGTGCATGGCTATATCGGTATCAAACAAATAATCTATACCTTAAAATTTATCGGCAAATGGTTGCACAAATTTAAGTCTGAAATTCTAGTTAAAAACAAAGCATATCTTTGTGATTTGTCCATGGAAGAAACAATTCAAAAAGCCAAGCAATTTACTAGAGCAAAACTGTTACCACGCTTACGTCCACACATTATAGAGCGTCTTAAACAGCACCAAGCTAAGGGTGATATTGTTATTCTTTTAACTGGCGCACCAAAATTTATCGCTGAAGTTTTTGCAAAACAATTAGAAATTTTTGAAATAGAAGCCACGGAGTTTTCTTATTTTAATAATTGCTTTAGTGATTTGCCGCCATCACAACATCCGTTTGCTCAAGAAAAAGTTACCGTAGCACAAAAGGTATGTGCAAAATATAATTCTGATCTTCATAATAGTGTCGCCTATGCTAATTCAATTCATGATTTGGCATTGCTAGAAAAGGTTGGGCAAGCTGTTGTTGTTACCCCCGATCGTAAATTACGCCGTATTGCGGTGCAAAGGAATTGGGAAATAATTTAAGGTATATAATCAGACTTAATAAAATGGGCGATACTGGAATCGAACCAGTGACCCCTGCCGTGTGAAAGCAGTGCTCTGCCATCTGAGCTAATCGCCCGTATAAATCTCTTCTGTAAATCTTTTCTATTTCTAGAAGTGCAATAGTAGTTTATAATTCGCCCTCTTGTCTAGAATTATAAGGTGTTTGTATGATTGTTCGAACTCGTTTTGCACCCAGTCCAACTGGTAGTTTACACTTGGGCAGTATTCGTACCGCACTTTTTTGCTGGCTTTATTCGCGTAATCGTGGCGGCGAATTTATATTACGGATCGAAGATACCGATCAGCAGCGTTCAACCCAAGAAGCTACCCAATTAATTTTAGATAGCATGAGCTGGCTTGGTCTTGATTATGATGCTGGACCGTTTTATCAGGCCCAGCGGCTTGATCATTATCGCAAGGTAGCAGAGCGTTTAATCGAGGCGGGCTTGGCCTACCGCTGTTATTGTTCTAAAGAAAAATTAGCTGAGCAAAGAGAAAGGCAATTTGCAAATAAAGAAAAGCCACGCTATGACGGATGTTGTCGCAATCAAAATTTACCAGAAGATAAAGGACAACCATTTGTTATACGGTTTAAAAACCCACAAGAAGGGTCGGTTGAATTCGAAGACCAGATACTAGGATCTTTGAGTTTCCAAAACAGCGAACTTGACGATTTGATAATTATTCGTACAGATGGTTTTCCAACCTATAATTTTTGTGTAGTTGTTGATGATTTAGACATGAAAATTACCCACGTTATTCGTGGCTGCGATCACATAAACAACACTCCCAGGCAAATTAACATTTTTCGTGCTTTTGCTGCCGAGCCGCCAATATATACTCATGTTCCAATGATTTTAGGCAATGATGGCAAATTGCTATCTAAACGACACGGTGCGGCCAGTGTGCTGCAATATCGCGATGATGGTTTTTTACCCGAAGCGGTGCTGAATTATTTAGTGCGGCTTGGCTGGTCACATGGTGATCAAGAAATTTTTTCGCGCGACGAAATGATTAAATTATTCGACGTTAAAGATATCAACAAAGCTGCGGCAGCTTTTAATCCCGAAAAATTACTTTGGCTTAATCGTCACTATATTAAAACATTAGATCCGCAAGTGGTGGCATCTCATTTAATGCTGCAAATGCAGGCGCTAAAAATCAATTATAGTGAAGGACCAGCATTAAGCGAGATAGTTACTGCTTTGAGAGAGCGGGCAGAAACCTTGCGTGAAATGGCAGTGAAAAGCCGCTGTTTTTATGAAGACTTCGCAGATTATCAAGAGGATGCTAAAAAGCATTTGAATCCAGAGATAGTTGCATTTTTACAAGCTACGCGCCATCGCCTTGATATTCTAACTGCTTGGACTGACGAAAATCTGCACCAGGTGATTGAAGATATCGCTAAGCAATTTGAATTAAAACTTGGTAAAATAGCTCAACCTATTAGGGTTGCAGTTACTGGAACCGTTGTGTCTCCTCCTCTCAATATAACGCTTAGGCTACTGGGAAAACGACATGTATTAGAGCGAATTGACAAAGCTTTATCTTATATCGCTGATAAGCAGTTGAAATAATTGCTTGTTGTCACCATAACCAATAAACTAAGCTACAATGATTAATACAATACAGTATTTTTAACATTTTAACTGTTTGACTTCGCCCGGGGAATAAATCCTCGGGCTCGATCAAGGGGGAGAGCTGCGCTTCTCCCCCTTGATAAACCCCCATGGCTTTGTTCCCGCGACAAGCCGCTGGGAATTTTTAATTTATTTGCATAATATATATGAAGACTAATAAAGATAAAAAAATGATTTGTTCATTTTGTGGTAAAAACCAAAATGAAGTGCAAAAGATAATTGCTGGTCCATCTGCTTCCATATGTGATGAGTGTATTGATATGTGTGAGGAGATGCTAAAGACTGACCAAAAAACACAGCAAATTACGGATGCTGAAATTAAGGTACCAACACCAGAAGAAATTAATAAATTTTTGAATGATTATGTGGTTGGGCAAGAATATGCAAAAAAGACCTTAAGCGTTGCCGTTCATAACCATTATAAAAGATTATCTTATAAAAACGTTAAGGATGATGATGTTGAGTTAAGCAAAAGCAATATCTTGCTTATTGGTCCAACCGGATGCGGTAAAACTTTGCTTGCAGAATCACTTGCTCGGATGCTGAATGTTCCTTTTGCTATTGCGGATGCTACGACACTTACTGAAGCCGGTTATGTTGGTGATGATATCGAAACTATTGTCCAAAAATTGTTACAAAAGTGCAATTACGATGTTAAAAAAGCCCAAACCGGTATAATTTATATTGACGAAATAGATAAAATATCGCGTAAAGGCGATAGTGCATCGATTACGCGTGATGTTTCGGGTGAAGGGGTACAGCAAGGATTATTAAAAATGATCGAAGGAACAGCCGCTAATGTGCCGCCTCATGGTGGACGCAAACATCCACAACAAGAGTACTTACAGGTTAACACTAGAAATATCCTTTTTATTTGTGGTGGAGCTTTTGCAGAACTAGATAAAATCATAAGAGCACGCACGGAAAAGTCAGGTATTGGGTTTGCTGCAGAAATTTATGGTGAAGCGAACAAAAAAGCTGTTGGCGAGTTGTTGCGTCAAGTGGAGCCAGAAGACTTAATAAAATTTGGGCTAATTCCAGAGTTTATTGGACGCCTGCCAGTAATTGCAGTATTAGATGAGTTGGAAGAAGCTGAAATGGTACGTATTTTAAAAGAGCCAAAAAATGCTCTAACCAAGCAATATCATAAATTGTTTCTTATGGAAAATGTGGAAATTGAATTTCAAGACGAGGCTTTAAAAACTATAGCCAAAAAAGCTTTGGCAAAAAAGGCAGGTGCTCGTGGTTTAAGGTCAATTTTGGAAAATTTGTTGCTGGAAACCATGTATCACTTGCCATCACAAAAAGGTTTAAGCAAAGTTATAATTGATGCTGGAGTTGTAAATGGTAAGAATGCCCCAATTTTAATCTACGAGAAATAAGTAAAAATATGACTGAAATTAATATGCACAGAATGCAAGAAAAACAAAACCTGATTCCAATATTACCCCTACGCGACTCGGTTATTTATCCTTTTATGGTGGTGCCATTATTTATTAATCGTCCTAAATCAATTCAGGCGCTAGAAACAAGTGTTAATACCGGTAAACAAATATTTTTTGTCGCGCAAAAAGATGCAAAAAATGAAGATCCGAAATTTAATGATCTCTATCATATTGGTACCATGGCTAACGTTTTACAAGTATTAAAACTACCAGATGGCACTATCAAAGTTTTAGCTGAAGGTATTAGCCGTGGCAAAATTAAGAATTTAGTGGTTAATGAAAATTTGTTAGTTGGTGAGATTGAGGCGCTAGAAGATATTGTACTCAAAGACAATGAAACTGAAGCGTTAATTCGTTCGCTCCTAGATGAGTTTAGTACTTTCGTTAAATTAAACTCTAAAATTCCTCCGGAAATTTTGTCTGCTCTGGCTAATATTAACGAACCAGGGCGTTTAGCCGACGCTGTTGCTGCTCATTTGCCATTGATTAAGTTTGAAGACAAGCAGAAAATTTTAGAAATACAAGATGCTAAACAAAGATTGCGATTTGTTATTGGTTTGTTAGTGCATGAGCTTGAAGTGCTTCAAGTCGAGGAAAAATTAAAACACCGCGTTAAAACTCAGTTGGATAAAACGCAGCGTGAGTTTTATTTGAATGAAAAGCTCAAAGCGGTACAAAAGGAGTTGGATGAGATCAGTGAAGGCCGCCAGCCATTATCTGAAGCAGAAAAACTAAAAGCAAAAATTGAAAAAGCTGGTTTAAGTAAAGAAGCCAAAGAAAAGGCCTTAGCCGAATTTAATAAGCTAAAAATGATGCCACCCATGTCGGCAGAAGCGACTGTTTCGCGTAACTATTTAGATTGGTTGTTAGATATACCTTGGAAGAAAATGACCAAGGTTAATAAAAGCTTACCTAAGGCTGAAAAAATTCTCGAGATTGGTCACTATGGTTTAGAAAAAATTAAAGAACGTATTATAGAATATTTAGCAGTACAAAATCGGGTACGCAAAATTAAAGGACCAATTTTATGTTTAGTTGGGCCGCCGGGTGTAGGTAAAACTTCATTGGGACAATCAATTGCTCGTGCCACGGGGCGTGAATTTATTCGTATTTCGCTTGGTGGTGTGCGTGATGAAGCAGAAATTCGTGGGCATCGCCGCACTTATATTGGCGCGCTTCCAGGTAAAATCTTACAAAAAATGGCCAAAATTAAAGTGCGCAATCCGCTCTTTATGCTGGATGAAGTCGATAAAATGGCTATGGATTTTCGTGGTGATCCAGCTTCTGCCCTGCTCGAAGTATTAGATCCAGAACAAAATCATGCCTTCAATGATCATTATCTTGAGGTTGATTATGATCTTTCTGATGTTATGTTTATCGCCACTGCAAACTCATTAGATATTCCACCTGCTTTGCTTGATCGCATGGAAGTATTGCGTTTGGCTGGCTATACCGAAGACGAAAAATTGCATATTGCTATGCAATATTTGATTCCAAAACAAATCAAGGAAAGCGGCCTTAAATCTAAAGAAATTGTTTTTGCCGAAAGCGCAATTGTAGAAATTATTCGCTACTATACCCGTGAAGCTGGGGTGCGTAATTTAGAGCGTGAAATTGCTAAGATCTGTCGTAAGGTTGTAAAAGATATTTTGATTAACCCCAAGAGTAAAAAAATAGAAGTTACCCAATATTGTATCGAAAAATATTTGGGTGTAAAAATTTATCATTTTGGTTTGGCAGAAAATAAAGATCAAGTTGGTCAGGTAACTGGTTTGGCATGGACTGAAGTAGGAGGAGATTTATTAACGATTGAAGTAGCAGTTGTTCCCGGAAAAGGCAAAGCAATTTATACCGGTCGTTTGGGTGAAATCATGCAAGAATCGATTCATGCTGCTTTAACCGTAGTGCGTAGTCGCAGCCAAGCTTTAGGTATTGAAAAAGATTTTTATGAAAAGTGTGATTTGCACGTTCATGTACCTGAAGGAGCTACTCCTAAAGATGGCCCCAGTGCTGGTATTGGTATGTGCACCGCTTTGGTTTCGGCATTAACTCATATTCCGGTACGTGCCGATGTAGCTATGACTGGCGAAATAACTTTGCGTGGAGAAGTATTACAGATTGGTGGATTAAAAGAAAAATTGCTGGCAGCTTTGCGTGGTGGTATCAAGACAGTGATTATTCCTGAAGAAAATATCAAGGATTTAAAGGAAATGCCAAAAAACATTACAAAGCATTTAACGATAAAACCAGTCAAGTGGATCGATCAGGTTTTAGAAATAGCATTAAAACATAAGCCCCAAGTTCTAAAGGTTAAAAGTGGTTGTAAAAAAACAAAAAAAAGCCGCAAAAAGTAAACACGGGTTTGACGAAAAAAAATTCACGGGTTTAACCAGCGATATTATTAAGCAAGCAAAAAAAATGGGCGCAACTGCAGTTGAGGTTGAGGCTGACATTAGTTCTGGTTTTTCTATCAAGGTTCGTAAAAACAAAATTGAAACTATTGAGCATAGCTATGGTAAAACTTTAGGTGTAATCGTATATTTTGGTTATCGTACTGGGTCAGCTACCACCTCCGATTTAAAGCCAGAGTCTATTACTACCATGATCGAAAAAGCCTGTCATATTGCACGGTTCACTAGTGAAGATCCTTTTGTTGGTTTAGCCGATCCAGAATTAATGGCTTATGATTATCAAGATTTGGATCTATATCATCCTTGGCAAATTAAAGTTGAGGAAGCAATTGATCTGGCAAAAAACGCTGAAACCAGAGGCTTTTCCTATGATAAGCGGTTAACTAATTCTGAAGGTTTTGGAGTAGATACTTTTCGAGTCTTTGATATTTACGCCAATAGTCATGGTTTTTGTGGAACCACCATTGCAACGAAACATAGTTTTGGCTGTTCTTTTATAGCAGAAGATAAAAATGAGATGCAGCGTGATTATTATTACACCATTGCGCGTGATGCTGGTGATCTAAAAAATGCTGATAGTGTCGCTGTAGAAGCAGCTAAACGGACTATTAATCGACTTAATGCACAAAGAATTACCACGCGCGCATGTCCAATAGTTTTTATTGCAGAAATTGCTAGCAGTTTAATCGGTAATTTCATTCGTGCTATTTATGGTAATAATATTTATCGTAAATCTTCATTTTTAGTCGACCATTTACACAAACCGGTTTTTGCCAAGCATATTAATATTGAAGAAAATCCGTATATACCAAAGGCATTGGGCAGCGCTGCTTTTGATGGTGAAGGGGTAAAATTATTTCCGAATAACATTGTGGTTGATGGTGTTTTAGAGCGGTATGTGCTCGATAGTTATGCAGCGCGTAAATTAAAAATGAAAACTACAGGGAATGCTGGTGGTGTACATAATTTGATCATTAAAACTAGCGATTTTGATTTAAATGGACTGCTCTCTAAGATGGATACTGGACTCTTGGTAACTGAATTAATGGGCGATGGCGTAAATATTGTTACTGGCGACTATTCGCGTGGCATTTTTGGGTATTGGGTAGAAAATGGACAGATTCAATATCCAGTAACTGGAGTGACAATTGCCGGCAATTTGAAGGATATGCTATTAAATATAGTAGCCGTTGGTAATGACATTGATTATCGCAGCAATATATTGACTGGTTCTATTTTACTTGACAAAATGACCATTGCTGGTAGTTAATTTAATAGATATTTATTTTCTGTTGCAAACTAACAACACCAATGTATTATTGTAACCTCTTGGTTTTGATTCTTTATGGGTCGTTAGCTCAGTCGGTAGAGCAGCGGACTTTTAATCCGTTGGTCCCGCGTTCGAGTCGCGGACGACCCACCAATTTTGTTTAAATATCGAAGGTAATCGTGCAAAAGCCAATCCAGCTTCTTTTTTTAGCCGTTCTTAATTTTGTTTTTTCAACTGCAATAATAGCAAACCCAACAAAAAATTCTCAAGATAAACCGACTAAATTGTTGAGCTCTTTAACTTGTGTTGGCAATCCAAAATTACAGCAAGCGAGATCGCTTGAATTGCAACAACTTGTTGCTGCCGATCAAGCACGTCGAGTAAGCAAAAATGGAGAATTGATCGATTTTCGTAAGATAGACGTGAATAAAATGCAAAAAGAAGACTTAGCAACTCGTAAACGTGTTGGGGAGATATTTGCCGAGGGTTGCCTGACAACAGCAAAAGATTATCTGGCTGCCGCATTGGTTTATCAGCATGGTGATGTACCGGATCACTACTATCAAACATATATTTGGGCGACACGAGCTGCAAAAACAGGAGCCAATGAAGCTGAAATTAAATCGGCCAAAGAATTGGCAGCTTTAGCAATTGATCGTTATCTAGTTAGCCTTGGAAATAAGCAACTTTTTGGTACTCAATTTCATCCAACATCATCCGAAGATTCGTGTGTTTGTATGAGACAAGTTGAACCAGGTTTTACCGACGATTTACGCAAAGAATATTTGGGACAATCATTACATAAACGAAGTCTTCATAGTTTTGCGTTATTTAATAAAGGAAAAAATTGTCCTAACGTAGAATGTTCTGAAAATTTAGAACCAACTCCTAAAACATAATTAGCATCCAATTTGGTCATTTTTTGAGCTACGCAATAAAGCCTGTTTGAGCTGCATTATTCTTGTAAAATAATATTGGTATGATACACTGCAATTTGCATAAAAACTTTATTAATTAGCCTTTCTGATTGTTACGATACAATATTAACAAGGGGTGTCGGATATGATAAGTGATAAGCGCAGTTAATAATTTATTCAATCGCTAAATAAATTATTACTCGAACTTGTCGCTTTGCCTAAAACCAAACTTCGGGTCTTTAGTATCGTGCCAGAAATACTGTTTGCTCGGAATATACACTATAACTAGCTTGGATTTTTCTTTTAAATATTGTAAAAATAGTATGCCATCTTAAAAGATAGGGATATCAATGTATAATTTTAAGGTTAGATCTTGTTTGATGAGCTTTATAGCTATTATAGCTTTAAGTATTATTTCAAGTTTTACTCCGATTTTTGCAAGCCCTGGTTTGAATTCAGGTCCTATTGATTCAATTGTCTCAGCTGCAACTTCCGATGCTGGCGCAGCTATAGTAGGTATTGCTGCAGCCGGAGCAATTGGAGGGGTAATACTTGCGCTTACTCATCATAGTAACGAGAATGCAAATCCGCCAACTTCTGTTTCAGTACTTACATTTGAGCAAACACCAGAAATTATTTCTCCAATGACTGTAGGTGAGATACAAAACTTAATTTATGTTATTAAAAATAATAGTAGTAAAGTTTCTGCTTTATTTATAAGTGGCTATAGCGCTCCAATTTATAGTGATCAAACAGTTGAGAATAACTGTAATGCTACCCTTGCAGCAGGAGCAAATTGTAGCATTAAATTAGTAGCATATCCTAACAAGGCAGGGAGCATCTCGCAGCAATTAACTGTTGCCGATGGAACTTCTGCTACACCTATTAGTAGCGTAATTAATATTGAAGTAAATGAACAGCCAATTTCTCCTCTTATGTTTACTAAGCTTCCAACCATGACTGACATGCATGTAGGCGCTGAGCAGATATTAGACTATGAGGTTAGTAACAATAGTGATAATGGTATCTATGCCAGTGTTAGCATCAATCAAAACAATGCAGTTACTAGAGATGATAGCGTAGCTAACAATTGCCCTGATCCTAATGGTAGTATTGCTGCCCATAGTAGTTGTAATATTAGGCTAAAAGTACATCCAACTGTTTCAGGTCAAATCAGTAATACTCTTACGATTTCCGCCCCAACTGGTGATCCGTTGGTTTCGCCGATTTTAATCTATGCCTATAACATCATAGTATCTTGGAAAGATACTACCCAGACAACTTATCTCTATCCATTTCAGAGCTTTAGTAGTGGCAAGATTACCTTGAAAAATGATTCTGCTAGATCAGTCACTCTTTACCCAGTGGTTAGATCTGGCGGTGGCGTTAGCATGGAGCTACTCTCAAGCAGTAGCTGTAACAACGTTTTTGCAGCAGGCGCAACCTGCAGCTATGATTTTGCTTATCAAGCTTCTAGTCATCTTAAAAGCGACACCACCATTACCAGCACCGTTTCTAATCTTGAGATAATGTATAATAATTCATCTGGTAATGCTAATTTAACTGTGCCAATAACTACATTTTTATCAAGCTACTACCGATTTTTACAGTTGCCATATAATTTGTTTAGTTATAATAAATTACCATCTAATAATATAAGTTCCATAGTCGTAGATGGAAATAAATTATATGCTGGCACAGATAATGGATTTGCTATTAGCTTAGACGGAGGCGAGTCCTGGAGGATTTATAATATTTCTAATAGTGGGCTGGACAACAATAAAATTAATGAAATCTATACTACTAACAATAAGATTTATGTTGCTACTGATAATGGCCTAACAGTAATCAGCAATCCTGATGATCCAATTCCTACCTTTAAAACCTTTACCCAAGCAGATGGTCTTGGAGACGATTATGTTAATGGAGTCTGTGTTACCAACAATAAGATCTATGCTTCTACTTATGGTGGACTAACAATCATCAGCAATCCTGATGATTTAACTCCTACCTTTAAAAACCTTACCCAAGAAGATGGTCTTGGGGATACTGTTGTGTTAAAGGTCTATATTACCAACGACAAGGTCTATGTTGCTACTTACGGCGGTGGCTTAACAATCATCAGCAATCCTGATAGTCTAACTCCTACCTTTAAAACCTTTACCAAAACAGATGGTCTTGGAAGTAATTATGTTAATGGAGTC
>TBL_comb47_HYPODRAFT_10001092_pt1 | contig 35628 bp, 29 predicted proteins | sample TroBogypolimnion_40_FD_10682 | JGI IMG/M metagenome (IMG submission 10682)
CTGATCGCCGCTCCGTTCATCGGTCTGGTTTATGCGGTCACACTGCCCTTCGTCGGCATCGCCCTGATCGTCCGCGCAGCCTACAAGGCTTACCGCGCCGCCTGAGCCTTCCCATCAACTTCCAAAGTCCCCGGCCATCTGGCCGGGGACTTTTTCATTTGGTGACCCGATTCGTTCCACACGCTGAATCCCCAGATTCAGGAGGGTCATTTAAACATGTATACATAATGCATCTTATTTGATACGATCCGCACGTCACATTCATCGTTAAAGGAAATACCAATGAACGCTCGAATTGAATCACTGCAAGGCGCGCCGACTTCGAGTCGTATCGATCAGGCGCTGGGGCAGATCGCCGTGCAATTGCCTGGCGCCACGGCCGTGTTTCGGCGCCTCAAGCTCGATTTTTGTTGCGGCGGCCAGATCAGCCTGGGTCAGGCGGCGCAGGACAAGCATCTGGATTTGGCAGCCATATTGAAAGAACTTGACGGCCTGGAGCGCGGCAGCGAGCCGCCGATCAACACGACGCCAACCGTGCTGATTGATCATATTCTGGAGCGCTACCACGCCGTGCATCGTGCTCAACTGCCGGAACTAATCCGGATGGCGCGCCGCGTTGAAGCCGTGCACCGCGAGCACCCGGATGTGCCGGTCGGTCTGGCGCAATTGCTCGAAGCGATCGAGGCTGAAATGCTGGAGCACATGGAAAAGGAGGAGGGCATCCTCTTCCCGATGCTCAAGGCCGGAGGCAACCCGTTTGTTGTGCATCCGATCGGTGTCATGCGCAGTGAACACATCAGCCATGGAGCGCAACTCGATCGTCTGAATGCGCTGACCCATGATGCAAGCCCGCCTGACGGCGCCTGCAATACCTGGCGCGCGCTGTACACTGGCATCGCACAACTCAACGACGACCTGATCAACCACATTCACCTCGAAAACAATGTGCTCTTTGTGCAGTTTGAACAAAGCCGCGTCGCCGAGAGCGGATGTGGCTGCTCGGCCTGAGCACGATGGTTTACATCGCGGTTGAGCACGGTCATCCGCATCGGCTTATTCGTCGTGGCCAAGAAGTTTCCAATTCACCCGGAACACCCTGAGCGCGTTTGCTGGGGGTGCGACAAATATTGCCCTGCTGGCTCATTGAACTGCGGCAATGGTTCGGAGCGCACGCAGCATCCGGTCGAACTATTTGGGGAGGATTGGCTGGATTGGGGTGTCGACTATGTCGCGCCACAGTCGGTGACCCGGGACCTGCCGCCAACAAGCTGAAACGATGTTCCTGGCAGGGCGTTTCCGATGTCCTGTCGTCGCTTAGGGCGTGCAGGACCGCTGCCGGGCGGGCCGTTGATGGGGTATTTCGCTGCGATACTCCAAACAACTCTTTAACGACGCCCCGAGCATGCTGCCACCTGCTGATTTTGAACGCCGCAAACGGTCCGCGTTGCGCATGTCGCTGAGTCACTACCTCAGCAATGGCCTGTCGGCTGCGCTGGGGCTGCTGCTGATTTCCGGCAGCGTTCATTTGCTGCTCGGTGCTTTTGCTGCTGCCGCCGCATCGGTTGGCGTTGTCGTCTGCATTCCGCCTGATCAGCCGGCGCCCAAGCGCGGAAAATTCTTTCAGTTGCTGCCCGCAGCCGTGCTGGGATTGCCTTTGTTTTTCGCGGTGCAGGTGTTGCACGCCTTGCCCGTCAGCCTCGGCCTGTTGCTGGTGCCCGCCAGCTTCCTGGCGTTTCTGGCGGCGGCCTGGGGCAAGCGCGGCTTGCCGATCGCGGTCTCGGTTATGTTCGCCATGGTCTTCTCGATGGCCGTTCCCGATCACACCAACAGCGCAACGACATTGTCGACCTCCCTGTATTTCGCACTCGGCGCCGGCCTGTACGTGATTTGGGCCACGCTCGCCAACGCCGCGCTCAACGCGCGCTACCGCGTGCAGATGCTGGCCGACACGCTGCTGTCGCTGGTCGACTTGATGCGCACACAGGCGCAGCAATTCGATCCCGCCGCCATGCCCGATCAGCGTGGACAAGCGCCACTGATCGGCAAACTGCTCAAGCAGCAGGCGGCGCTCGCGGATCAACTGCAGACGGCGCGCGACATCCTGCTGGAGTCGCCGCGCACGCCGCGTCGTCGGCAACTGGCCGGCATGCTGCTGCATGTGCTGGAAATGCGCGACCATTTGCTGGTTTGCGAACTCGACCTGGACACCCTCAAGTCGCACGCCGGTCATGCGCCTGCCTTGAGTGCACTGCGCGAGGTGGTTGAGGCGCTGGCCGACGAAATCGAGCGCTTGGCCGATTCCCTCTTGCTCGGACGGGGAACAGGCGCTTTTGAGAGCTACCGGCCCCGGCTGACCAGCCTGCAGTGGGCTGACGACGGGCCGCCCACAGCGCAGGAGCGCGGCCCGTCGCCCGCTATGCTGGCCTTGGGACTGGCCAACCGTGTAGGCTATCTTAACGACGAGACCTTGCGCTTGATCGGGCTCGCGAGCGGGAAGGAACAGGCCGATGTCGGACTGGTGCGCACGTCCTGGGAGATGTTTGTCAGTCCCACTGCCTGGTCATGGCAACCGTTTCTCGCGATGTGGCGGTGGGACGCGCCGCCGCTGCGCCATGCGATACGCGCTGCGCTGGCCATTGGCACCGCTTACTCGATTGGCCTTGCGCTACCGTGGGGTACGCATGATTACTGGATTTTGCTGACGATCGTTGTGGTGCTGCGCGGCAGTCTGGCGCAGACCCTCGAGCGGCGCAACCATCGTGTTGCCGGCACTCTGTTGGGCTGTGTGCTGGCGGGCGGATTGCTGGCGGCGCATGTTCCATCGCTTGGCTTGCTCGTTCTGGCGACGCTGGCGCAGGCAGTAGCCCATGCCTTCGCAGCCAGGCGCTATCTGGTGACTGCCGTTGCTGCCACCGTGCTTGGCCTGTTGCAGGCACATGCGCTCAACGCAGGAGGCAGCGCGAGCTTCGAGGTTGTTGAACGCATGGCCGATACACTGATCGGCGTCGCAGTCGCGTGGGCTTTCAGCTACGTGTTGCCGTCGTGGGAACGCAATCAGATTCCGGCTCTGCTGCGTCGCGCCCTGTCGGCGCAGGCGCGTCATGCGCGCGTCGCACTGAGCTTGGGGCAATTGCGGGCGGTGGATAACGAACCGGAGCTGCAGTGGCGGCTGGCACGGCGCGAGGCCTACGACAGCCTCTCAGCCCTAGTGCAGGCAACGCAACGCTCGCTGTCGGAACCCCGCGCGGTGCGTCCGCCGCTGGAGCAACTGGGACGCTTGTTGGCGCACAGCTACCAACTGCTCGCGCAACTGACCACGGTCAAAACGATTCTGCTGCAACGCCGTGGACGTCTGATGGCTGAACCCATTGACGCGCCGCTCGAGCGGGCGGTGCATACCCTTGAACTTGCTCTGACAGGACAACCTGCAGCGGTGTCAATTCAGCCCCGTCCGGTCGTTGCACCACAAGCGGTGGAGTTGCAGAATCCGTTTGAAGGGGATCTGAGCTCGTGGCTATTGCGACGGCTTGATCTGGCGACTGGCATTGCCGTGCAGTTGCGTGCCGACGCGGATCACGTTCTGGCAGAGATCAGCGGCAACACCAACAACTGGGCGGAGCGCATCAAGGGCTGATGACACTGACTGTCGTAGGGTCTTTCTGCGTGCCCATCGCGGGTGATTCGCTCATTGAAGCTTCCCGTGCAATCGCCCGGGAGATGCACGTGGCGAAAAATTCGGGATCGGTTAGGATGGCGACAAGCAAACCGTCGGCCGCAAACAAGAGGAACAACTCCGCGTGGCAATCTCCACCATCAATCGCATGATTCTCTGGTTCGACGAAGCGTTCCGCGCGTTGTCTGTGGACGTGGCGATGGTTGAGGTCGAGCAGATGGCGATGCTGGTTCATCACTCGATGGACTCAAAGACACGGGCGTTTCACACGACCCGGCATGTATTTGGCATCGGCGAGGGCATGAAGCCGCTGCAAGTGCTCGCTGCGATCTTTCACGATGTTGTTTACTACCAGCTTGATGAGGGCTTCCCGGCGCGCCTGGCCCCGATACTCGACGGTGTCACGCGTACAGAAGACGGTGTCCTGATCCTTCAGGAAATTGCAACGCAGGACAAGGCAACCGACCTATGTGCCGACATTTTCGGGTTTTGTCCTGGGCAAGTTCTGCCGCTGCATTGCGGGATGAATGAATTTCTTAGCGCGGTGGCGGCGGCCCGGCTGCTGCAGCCTCACTTGACGGGCGCGCACCTGATCGCGGTCGTGGCCTGCATCGAGGCAACGGTTCCGTTCAGGGCGATCAATGGGCAGGGGCGAACAGCGGCCCAGGCCCTGGCCCAGCGCGTTCAGGCGCGCGCCACCAAGTACCAGTCCGAACTCTCCCTTTGCGCGCAGGAAATGGCACAGTTCGTCAAGACAGTGGTCACGGACGCCGTGACGCTGGCCAATCGGGACGTGGCCGGCTTTACCGAAGCCGACCCCGGCCGGTGTTTGTCCAACACCTGGCTGCTGATCGAAGAATCCAATGCACCGTTGGCTGCGGTTGGTGTCTACTCCTTGCAGGAGTACCGGGGTGCGTTGTTGCGGATGGATGTGTTCCTGAGAAATCTCAATCCGGTGCTGATTTGCCAGAGTTATGACGGTTTTCCCGATGCCGATACCCTGGTCGAGATGGGTGCCATTGCGAGCCGGAATATTGCGTTTTCATGTGATTTCCTTGGCGCGAAATTGACGTCAATCGCCATCGTGGAAGCGCTGGCACTGAGCACCGGAACTGACTGCCCGATTGCCATGTTTCTCGGTGATATCGCCAGTGCGTATGGCCGGCCGGACCGGGTGGAAGACTTCTTGCCGGAACCGCCGTCGGAACAGCCCACCAACCGACAACTGCTTGAGGTGCTGCAAACGGGGCGCACGCTCGAATCGGTCAATGACCTCACCGCATCGAAACTGACGGCCTTTGTGTACCGCTCGATAGGAGATGAGGGCACGCGACAGACGTTGCTGCAGGCGAAGCGGATGTTCGACGGAAGCCTGTCGCCACATGCGTTTCTGAAGAGCCTGAACCGCGACCTGGTTGGGTCGATCATCAGGGCGTGCGCACGGATTGCCTTGTCACGCAGTGAGGCACTCCTGAGCCTGGAGCGAAGTCTTTAGGTCGCCCGACCTGAAGCGGGACGTAAGCACCCGTTGCACGTCGTAGTGCACGTTACCGGTTTTTTTGGCAGAATGGGTGCGATCAACTCATTTGAAGTTTGAGAAGGAGCCGATTATGGTGATTACCACGTTTCAAAAATTTCTGAACACGGGAGCCGTTCTGGTACTCGCTGGCGCTGCCGGGTTTTCATATGCTCAAGGCGAGCCAGTCGGCTTTGTCAAGACCGTCAGCGGTGACGCCTGGGTTGTCACGGCGGGGCAATCGGTCAAGGCGCAGGCACGCACGGCTGTGTTTCTGGGCAGTCAGCTCAAGACCGCCAAGGCTGGCTCTTTGGGCGTAACCTTCAAGGACAACACCATGATGTCGTTCGGGCCGGATACCGAGTTGACGGTTGACGAGTACCTTTTCGCCCCTGCGCAGGGGCAACTCAAGCTCGGCGCCCGACTGGACAAAGGCAGCCTGAATTACGTTTCAGGTGTGATCGCCAAGCTCAAGCCAGACGCGGTTGCGGTGAAGACGCCGACCGGCACCATTGGTGTGCGCGGGACCCAGTTCCTGGCCAAAGTGGACGCGCCTTCAAGCACCAACTGACATCCGGGGGTTTCATGATTTCAAAAACCAGGCTGACACTGCTGAACTTGGCTCTGTTGGCCAGCTGGGGCGTCCAGGCGCAAACGCTACCTGCACCGATGGTCCAAGCCGCACGCAAGGCGGTGGTCAGCAACCCTGAAGTGCAGGCTCGCTGGAATGGCTTCAAGGCTGCCGGCAATGAACGTGATGTGGCGCGCGGCGGTTATTTCCCGCAGCTTGACCTGACCGCCTCCACGGGACGCGAGAACCGCGACTCACCGCTGGCACCGGCCGGCGGTTACGGCACCTACAACTTCAATGCTGCACAGCTCTCGCTCAACCAGATGCTGTTTGACGGCATGTTCACCGCCAACGAAGTCAAGCGCCTGGGCTATGCCAAGCTGACGCGTTACTACGAGCTCAGCGAAGCTTCCGAGACTGTGGCCATGGAAGCCGTGCGCGCCTATGCCGACGTGGTGCGAGCCCGTGAACTGGTGGACGCGGCAACGCAGAACTTCGCCGAGCACAAGGCCGTTACCCAACATGTGGAGGAGCGCGCCAATGGTGGCGTCGGTCGCGGTGTTGACGTGGAACAGGCCAACGGTCGTCTGGCACTGGCGGAGTCCAATCTGCTTACCGAACTGACCAATCTGCACGACGTCAGCGCGCGCTACCTGCGCGTCATCGGTGAGAAGCCGCCGGCCAACCTGCCTGCGCTGCCCGAGCCGTTCAAGCTCGGCACGATGCCGCCTTCCATCGATGTGCTGATGCGCGATGGCCTGCAGGGCAGCCCCACGCTCAACGCGGCGCTGGAAAATGTGCGCGCCTACAGGGCAGCGATCGACTCACGCAAGTCGCCGTACATGCCGCGCATCGATTTCCGCGCCTATGCGGCTGGCGAAAACAATACCGGCGGCATCCTCGGCAACACGCGCTACAACGGCGTCGAACTGGCGCTCAACTACAACCTGTTCCGCGGCGGTGCCGACGCTGCACGCGAACGCCAGGCCGGCGATCAGGGCGAGCAGGCGCGCGACCTGCAGGAGAAAGCCTGCCGCGATGTGCGCCAGACGCTATCCATCGCCTACAGCGATGTGCGTTCCCTGGATGAGCAACTGCGCTACATGGATCAGCACCGCCTGGCGACGGAGAAGTCGCGCGAAGCCTATCGCCAGCAGTTCGATGTCGGCCAGCGCACGCTGCTGGACTTGCTCGACAGCCAGAACGAATTCTTTGAAGCCACGCGCTCCTACATCAATGCCCGTTACAACCAGGCCACGGCGCAGGCCCGCACGCTCGCTGCCATGGGTCAGTTGGTTGGCGCGCTCGGTGTGAACCGCGCGGACGTGCCCACTGCCCAGGACGCGGGCCAGGACCGCACCAGCATTGACCTCACCGAGCTCTGCCCGCAGGAAGAGCTTGCGGTGGATACGGTGGACGCCATCAAGGCCAGGTTCGCCACGGCACCTAAACGTCGGGATGGTTCCTATGTTGTCTTGGTCCCGAGCCCGGATGGCAGCGTCGGTCGGGTGACGGTGCAGGGCAAGCAGGGCCAGCAGGAACTGACAAAGGCCGGCCAGGCTGTGCTGATGGATGGCAGCGGCGCTTCATTTGATGTCGGCAAGCCGCAACTGGATCGTGATTTTGGCGCGGCAAAAGCCGCCCTGCCCGTGGTTCCGGAGCGCTTCGTGCTCTATTTCAATCGTGGCGGCACGCAGCTGACCAAGGCGTCCCAAGCCGAAATGCCCAGCATTCTGGCGCATGCACGCGCACGAAAGGCGCTTGATATCTGGCTGATCGGCCATACGGACACCGTTGGCAGCGTCGAAGGCAATCAGGCACTGGGGCTCAAGCGAGCGCAGGCCATTGCCAAGCGGCTGCAGCAACTAGGGTTGAAAGACACAGTGGTAACGGTCGACTCCTATGGCAAGCGCAGCCCGCAGATTCCAACACCCGACCAGACTGACGAACCGCGCAACCGACGCGGCGAGGTTTACCTGCGCTGAGTCGAGCTGTCGCGTGGCAGCTTGCGGTCGGCCTTACTTCTCTGTCATCACGATCAGGTCGCCGGTTTCATCCTGCTCGAGACGGTGCAGATGCAGTTGGACCAGCGGATCGGTCGGGCGCAACGCAGCCAGTTCGCGAAAGGCGATCAAGGCCGCGCCGGGTTCTTGTGTCAACAGCGCATAGGCCGCGGCATATTCAGGATCCTGCGTTGCGGCGCCCGGAATTTCCAGACCGTCATGGATCGGTTGAAACACCATAAGGGGTTGCGACTTGCCTTTGAGGACCAGACGCCCTACCGGCCGTGTCACGACCCCGATGCAGCCTGCCAGCGTGGCTTCCGAAACGCAGACGCGCGTGCCCAGGTGCTTGTTGACGCTTTCCAGACGGGAGGCGGTGTTGACAGGGTCCCCGAGTGCGCGGTAGTCAAATATCGTCGAGCCGCCAAAATTGCCGACGATGACTTCGCCAGTGTGAACGCCGATGCGCGTATGGCCGAACGCGATTCCCCTGGCCTTCAGGTCATCCGAGTAACGGGCTGCATAGCGCTGCATGTCAATCGCGCACGTCAAGGCACGTTGGCGATGGTCCGGCTGCAGCACCGGCGCTGAAAACATGATGGCCACGGCGTCTCCCACGATCCGGTCTAGTGTTCCGCTGTGGCGAAATGCAATGGCGATCATTTCATCGAGATAGGCGTTGAGCAGTGCGACGGCCTCGCCCGGATCAATCTTTTCCATCAGGCTGGTAAAGCCCGCCAGGTCGGTAAAGATAAAGCTGCACTCCTGGCGCTTGCCGCCGAGCTCAAGTTCGGCAGGGTGATCAACGATGTGCGCGACCAGGTTGGGCGACACGTAGCGAGAAAAAGCCTGCTTGACAAAACGCTGGCGACGTTCGCTTGACAGATGGTGAATCACGCTCGACAACAGGAACGCGATAAAGATGCCCAGCGCGGGTGTGACCGGATCCAGCAGCAGTTGCTGATCGACAAACGCGATCCAGCCGGCCCCGAGGACAAGGCCCATCACCAGCAGCGTCGCGACCGCCGACACCAGGGCGCCGGTCGTCAATGCCAGCGCGCCGAGCGCCAGACCGCCGACAACAAGCGTCAGTGCTTCGATCGAAGTGGCGCCGTACGGACGGTAGAGGTAGCTGTTCGTCAGAACCTGTTCCAGCATCTGGGCATGTGCCTGAACCCCGGCCATGACGCCGCCGAGCGGGCTGAAGCGCAGGTCCATCAGTCCCTGGGCCGAGGTGCCAACCATGATCAAACTGTCCTTGAGATCCGCATCAGGCACGCTGCCCTCCAGAACTTTCCAGGCGGGAATCGTACGCTCCTTGACCGGGCCGGTGTAATGCACCCATACCTCGCCATTGGGAGTCGTCGGCACGGTCAAGCCGCCGATCTTCACCTCATTCAATCCTATGTTGTCGCTTGATCTGCGCACCAGATAGTTGTGCTCGCCCTGCCCGACCCGCAACACCTCGGCGGCTAGTGACGGAACCAGTGTGTTACCCAGCCCGAACAGCATCGGAACCCGCCGTACCACGCCATCGCTATCGGGCTGAAAGGTCATCACGCCATTGCCCGCCGCAGCCAGACTGAGAGTCGGCAGGGACGCCACTGCGCCGTCAAAATGGAACACGAAAGGCAGCGCGGGCCCGCCCAACTCGATATAACGATACTTTTGCGCGGGCAGCGGGGTCGCTGATTTTGCTTGATCGAGGGCCATGCCCAGGACAACCCCGCCGGGCCGAAGCGCCGCGGCGAGCAGGTCATCATGGTCGGGCAGCTTCGCGAGCTCGCGGCGTGTCGCATCGGGCAGACTCCAGATATCGAGCATGGCTTTGGGCGAGGTCCGATCCGGCTCGGAGAACATGACGTCGAATCCGATCGCCGCGACGCCAGACTGACGCAGGCGCTCGACCAGTTCCGCAATCTTGGTGCGTGGCCAAGGCCATTGACCGATTTTGGCCAGACTTTCCTCGTCGATATCAACGATGCGAACCGGGGTCGGCTGATAGACACGCGGGTGCAGCCGCTGGTATTGATCGAAAACCGCCAGGCGCAGGGTCTTGAGAAGCGGCGGGTCGAAGAATAGCAGCGCAGCGCCAATGCTCACGGCGACTACTGGCGCCAGCAGGTTGAGGCTCCAAATCGACCAGTTGCGCATGATTTCCTCTCTTCTTCAGTTCAGATATTGGGCGATGTTCACATCGTCGATCTGATCGGGCCTCAAGAAACGTGCGGCGTAATTCTTGTAGACGCCCGAGGTCAGGAACAGATCGAAGAGATCGGGGTCGATGTGCCGGTCCTTCTTGAAGGACGCCAGAATCCGGACGGATTCCGACAGGGTCTTGCTGTCCTTGTAGGGTCGATCGGACGCGGTCAGCGCCTCGAAAATGTCCGCAATGGCCATGATGCGCGACGGGATGGACAACTGCTCGGCACCGAGCTTGCGCGGATAGCCTGAGCCCGTCAGCGTCTCGTGGTGGGTGCCAGCATATTCCGGGACGCGGCGCATATTCTTGGGAAAAGGCAGGGCATCGAGCATCATGACGGTCTGGATGATATGTTCGTTGATCTTGTAGCGCTCTTCCGTGGTCAGTGTGCCGCGACTGATTGACAGGTTGTAGACCTCGCCCAAGTTGTACAGATTCTCCGGAACCGGAATCTTGAAGCCGTACTGAGGGTCCTGTGATTTCTCCACGCCGCGCGGTATCACATGCTCGGGCCGGTCGGACAGCAGATGCTCGGTTGCCGGCAGAGGCGTCTCGGAAACACCCAGGAAGCGCCGCTGCGCCGCGCGGGAGATGCCGATGCGATCATCAAAATGGCGTTGCCAGGTCTGCTGCGCAATCCGTTGCAGGCGTTCGACGCGCTGCGGCGCCATGAACTCGCCACCCTCGTTGGTCTGGGCGATGAAGGCGAAGTCATCCTGGAGCTCAGCTTGGCGCCTGGCCAGTTCCGCACGCGCCTGCGATTCATCCTTGCCGTCGAGGCAGGCCTGCAGGCAATCGATCCGGGCGTCGCGCAGCAGTACTTCAAATCGCGTCCGGACTTCATGAATGCGGTCGTAAATGGTCTCCAGCTTGGTCGCCTTGTCGACCACGTATTCGGGTGTGGTTACCTTGCCGCAATCATGCAGCCAGGCGCCGACGCGAAACTCGCGTCGGGCATCGTCGTTGGCCCATCGGAAATCGGCAAACGGTCCGCTCTCCTGGCGCTCGGCCTCTTCAGCCAGCATGATGGCCAGTTCAGGCACGCGCTCGCAATGACCGCCCGTGTAGGGACTCTTGGCGTCAACGGAACCGGCAATCAGCTTGATCAGTGAGTCCATCAGGTTCTGCTGCGACTCCACCAGTTGATGGTTGTCCAGTGCGACCGCCGCCTGCGCCGCCAGCGCGGTGACAAAGCGGACCTCTTCGGAGCCGAAAGGGATGATCGCGCCCGTGTGTGGATCCTGCGCATTCATGAACTGGATGACGCCGATGACCTCGCCGGCGCGCGGCGACAGCGGCAAGGTCAGCATCGATACGGTGCGGTGCCCCGTCTGCGCGTCGAACTTGCGCGTGCCGCTGACGTCAAAGCGGGTCTCCGTGTAGATGTCGTCAATGACCACAACCTCGTTGTGCAGGGCGACATAAGTTGCAACATAAGTGTCGTTGGGTTCGCCGGTGTCGGGCCTGTAGAGCGGAATTTCAAACGAGGGCAGTTCGTCGCTGCGGGTTCGCATTGCAAACGTGAGCGTTTTGCGCTCGGTCAACAGGTATAGCGTGCCGCCATCGCTGTTGGTCAGGTCCTTGCCGCCAAACATGAGCCCTTTGAGCAGGGCCAAACGGTCGCGCTCGCGGCCCATATCAAGCCCGATGTTGATCAGGTATTCAAGCTTCTCGTGGGTCACCTTGAGCGACTCGGTGCTCTGCGCCAGAGAGGATTTCATCACCGTTTGCGACTTGCTCAGCGAGTCAATCTCCATGAATGCAGATTGAATTTCCGGCGTGCTTGAAAAATCCATGTGGCGTATGCGCTGCGCGTCGCGCGCGAGTGCGCGCAGTGCACCCGTGACTTGCCTGGAGCCCCAGATCACCACCGGCACGGCGGCCAACAGGAGCAGCAGCGCAATGCCCAGCATCTGGCTTCTTGCAGCGCCAATAGGGCCGTCAAAATCACTCAGTGGAGCGAAGGCCAGCATGTGGTAACGCGATGCCTTGACGAGCGGAACGTCGGCCGAGGCAAGTACAAAATCTCGTCCGGCCACCTGCGCGATCTTGACGGGACCGTCGGGCAAGCCCGTGTCGGTGAATAGGGCGAAGTTCGGGTTGCCGGTAGCGGACAGTTCTGTGAGCGGCTGCAAATTACCGCCGGGTGCGGCTTGCTTGCCTGTGCCGATGGCGATCAGTCTGCCTTTCGTGTCCGCGAGGGCAGAGACCGTATTGGCGGTGCTGCTCGTTGCGGCCAGACTCTGGTTGAGCGTTTCCAGGTTGACGTCGATGCCGACGACGCCATTGCCGCCGCTGAGCTTGCGAGAAAGGGTCATGCCCAATTCGCCGGTGGACGCGAACGCGTAGGGGTCGGTCAAAGTGGTATCGACGCCAGCCATGGCGGCCTGGTACCACGCGCGTTGCCGTGGGTCGAAAGTGGATGCTTCCCGTCGTTCGCCGAGCAACTGGTGATTGGCATCATAAAAGCGCCAGTATTCCTCATGGCTTGGTCCGTTCCCGCTATGCGCTGACTTGTTCGCGCCAGTGCGAGCCGGCACATCGCGGATTAAACGAATCGCTGCTTGTGTCCATTCGGGTGCCACGAGGGACTGGATCAGTCGGGCGTTGCCGCGCACTGCGATCACCTGGAAGAAATCTCCATTGCGGAGTCCGACATAGCAGGCGTAAAGATCCGGGCGCTCGCGCAATTCTGCGACGAAGCGCTTTTCGCTCGCAAGCTGTTCCGCAGCGCCTGGCGCGACAGCGTCCGGGTAGCCCAACGAAGATTGAACTTCCAGCGTTCTGCGCACCGACAGCATGGAGGCGGCAAATCTGTCAGCGTTGCCCTGAACCAGTTGACCGAAAAGCAGGCGCGCATTTTCTCTGGCCATTTGTTCAAATTTGACATAGGCCGACAGCATCAGTCCGCTCGTCAACAGGGCAAAGAAACTGATCAGCAGAAGTGTGGTGACGCGGTCAAGACGGAATTTCACGCTTCTGATGATTGACATGGCGGGTCCGGAATGATCGCATCCTGAACGGATGGTTGACGATCTGCGCACCATCGTAACAGCGTGACGATTTCACGCAAGCGCGCATGGGTATGGCACAAACGGTGCGATTCTGCTGACGGGCGCTCTGCGAATCGCGTGCGCTTTCGATTGGCCATCCGATACTTTCTAGAATGCAGCTGCGCCGGACCATGACATCAAGTCGGTCGCGTGTCTGATTCATCCAACCTCCACTGCTTATGACCACTGGCTCCGCCAACATTGCCGCCGCGACGCGTCGCTCCATCCTGCTCCTTTCGTTTGCAACGTTTTCCAGCATGATGGCGCAGCGCATCTGCGACGCGATGCTGCCCGAACTTTCCCATGTCTTTGCCGTTAGCCTGCCGCAGGCGGCACGGGTAGTATGGGTGTTTGCCGTGGTCTACGGGCTGGCGCAACTGTTCTATGGCCCACTGGGTGACCGGTTGGGAAAATTCCGCGTCGTGACCTTTGCCACGCTGGCGTGCAGCGTGGGCAGTCTGCTCGCGGTGTTTGCCGTGAGCCTGGACCTGCTGGTCATGGCGCGTGTGCTGGTGGCGCTGGGCGCGGCGGCCATCATTCCACTTTCGCTGGCCTGGATCGGCGACGCAGTTGCGGCGGGCCAATTGCAGGAAACGCTGGCGCGGGTCGGGTTGGGTACCACGCTCGGTATCGGCGGCGGGCAATTGCTCGGCGGGCTGCTGACCGACCTGCTGGGCTGGCGTTGGGCCTTTGGCTTTATGACCGTGCTGTTCAGTGTTGTCGGTCTCCTGCTTCTTCTGCACGGCCGCCGCCTGCTGGCTTCGACCGCGAGCAGCGCAGGTGAGCAACCTGGCGAACGGCTGGGGTTTGGAGCGCAGGCCCTGCGCATCGTCACGGGCCGCTGGTCGCGCACCGTGCTGCTGGTGGCGTTCATCGAGGGCGCGATGGGATTCGGCGTGCTGGCCATGTGGGCTTTGCATTTGCACCGCGTGCTGGGCCTCTCGCTTTCGGCGGCCGGGGCCATTGTGGCCTTGTTCGGCCTCGGGGGCATGCTATACATGGCAGTGGCGCGCCCTCTGATCCGGCGTTTTGGCGAGCGGGGCCTGGCGGTCCTAGGCGTCTGCATGCTCGGGTTGGCGGCCCTATTGGTCGCTTATTCACCTTACTGGCCGCTCACCGTTCCGGCCAGTCTGCTCGGCGGCTTCGGTTTCTTCATGTTCCATAACACCATGCAGGCCAATGCCACGCAAATGGCGCCCCATGCGCGCGGCACGGCTGTGTCGCTGTTTGCTGCCGCCTTGTTCATGGGCCAATCGGTTGGTGCGCTGCTGGCCGCGAACCTGATCGAACGCATCGGTTCGGCCGCGGTGATCGCGCTGGGTGGGGTGGTCATGACGCTGCTTGGCTTGTTCTTCGCGCGTGCATTGCGTAGGCGAGATCATTTGTTGAGCCTCTGCTGACAGGGAGCTTCGGTCGGATTAGGCGCCATGTCCCTGCCAAGGGCATGGTAGATTCGTCCGGCGGCACTTGGGGCGTGTTCCAATCGCTTGCGCAAGATTCCGGAATTGAAGAACGATGACCAAGAAAGTCTTTATCAAAACCTTTGGCTGCCAGATGAACGAGTATGACTCGGGCAAGATGGCGGATGTGCTCCATGCTGCGCAAGGCTATGAGCCGACCGACAACGTGGAGGAAGCCGATCTCATCCTGTTCAATACCTGTTCGGTGCGAGAGAAAGCTCAGGAGAAAGTGTTCTCCGATCTGGGTCGCGTCAAGCACCTGAAGAAAAAGGGTGTCCTGATCGGCGTCGGCGGCTGTGTGGCGAGCCAGGAGGGCTCGGGCATCATCGAGCGCGCACCCTATGTTGACTTTGTGTTCGGCCCGCAGACACTGCACCGGCTGCCGCAGATGCTTGCCGCGCGCGATCTGCAGAATCGCTCCCAGGTCGACATCAGTTTCCCGGAGATTGAGAAGTTCGATCACCTGCCGCCAGCACGCGTGGACGGTGCGACCGCGTTTGTAAGCATCATGGAGGGCTGTTCCAAGTACTGCAGCTACTGCGTTGTGCCCTACACGCGCGGGGAAGAGGTCTCGCGGCCGTTCGAAGACGTGCTGGTGGAAGTGGCCGGACTGGCCGATCAGGGCGTCAAGGAAGTCACGCTGCTGGGACAGAACGTGAATGCTTACCGCGCCCGCATGGCCAGCGACGCGGCGTCGTCGTCCGGTGAAATGGCCGACTTCGCCACGCTGCTGGAGTATGTGGCCGATATCCCGGGCATCGAACGCATCCGTTACACGACCAGCCATCCCAAGGAGTTCACGCCGGCCCTGATTGCCGCCTATGAAAGAATCCCCAAACTGGTCAGCCATCTGCACCTGCCGGTGCAGCACGGTTCGGACAGGATTCTTATGGCGATGAAACGCGGCTATACCGCGATGGAATACAAGTCGACCGTGCGCAAGCTGCGTGCGATCCGACCGGACATGGCCATGAGCAGCGACTTCATCGTCGGATTCCCCGGTGAGACGCAGGACGACTTTGACAAGATGATGCGACTGATCGACGAGGTCGGTTTTGACAATTCGTTCAGCTTCATCTTTAGCCCGCGTCCCGGCACACCCGCTGCCAATCTGTACGACGACACGCCGCATGAAGTAAAGCTGCGCCGGTTGCAGCACCTGCAGGGTGTAATCAACGACAGCATCCGCCGCATCAGTGAAAGTCGCCTGGGTACGGTGCAGCGCCTGCTCATTGAGGGGCGCTCCAAGCGTGACGAGAGTGAACTGATGGGGCGCACCGAGTGCAACCGGGTTGTCAACTTTGTCGGCGATGCGGCGCTGATCGGGCAACTGATCGACGTGAAGATCACCGAAACGCGCCCTTACACGCTGCGCGGGGAACTGCTCGGATAGGGCGAGCGTTGGGTCTAGAAGGGCATTTTCGGCATGCCTTTCATGCCGCCCATGCGTTTCATCATCTTCATCATGCCGCCGCCCTTCATCTTCTTCATCATCTCCTGCATCTGCTCGAATTCCTTGAGCATGCGGTTGACTTCCTGAACTTGCACGCCGGCCCCGGCGGCAATGCGGCGTTTGCGCGTGGCCTTGATGAGTTCCGGCTTGCGCCGCTCCAGCGGCGTCATGCTGTGGATGATGCCTTGTTTGCGCCCGATGTCCTTCTCCGCGCGCCCCATGTCCATCTGGCCGGCCTTGGCGGCGATCGACGCCGGCATCTTGTCCATCAGGCTGGAGAGTCCCCCCATCTGCTTCATCTGCTGGATCTGCGCCAAGAAGTCATTCAAATCAAAGCCGCCGCCGCTCTTGACCTTGGCCGCGAGCTTGTGCGCCGCTGCCATGTCGACGCCCGAAGTGACCTGTTCCACCAGCGCCAGAATGTCACCCATGCCCAGAATGCGGCCAGCATGACGCTCGGCATCAAACACTTCAAGTCCGTCAATCTTCTCGCTCGTGCCTGCAAACTTGATTGGGGCGCCGGTTACCTGGCGCACCGACAGGGCCGCGCCACCACGTGAGTCACCATCGGTCTTGGTCAGGATGATGCCGGTCAGAGGCAGGGCCTCCTTGAAGGCCTTGGCCGTGTTGACGGCATCCTGGCCCTGCATCGCGTCTACAACAAACAGCGTCTCCACCGGATTAAGCGCGCTGTGCAATTCGCGGATTTCCTGCATCAGCGCTTCATCGATCGCGAGCCGACCGGCCGTGTCGACCAGCAGCACATCAAAGAAGTGCTTGCGCGCGTAGTCCAGTGCTGCCAAGGCAATCGCAACCGGTTTCTGGTCCGGCGTGCTGGGGAACCACTCGGCACCGGCCTGCGCGGTAACGGTCTTCAACTGTTCGATCGCGGCCGGACGGTAGACGTCGCCTGATACCGTCAACACTTTTTTGCGGCGCTTTTCGATCAGGTGCTTGGCCAGTTTGGCCGTCGTGGTCGTCTTGCCAGCGCCTTGAAGACCAGCCATCAGGATCACCGCCGGCGGCTGGGCCGCCAGGTTGATGTCCGCAACGCCTTCGCCCATCGTCGCAGCCAACTCCCGGTTGACAATCCCGATCAGCGCCTGCCCCGGGGACAACGAACCCAGCACGTCCTGGCCCAGCGCCTTTTCCTTGACACGGGCGATGAAGTCGCGCACCACGGGCAGTGCCACGTCGGCCTCCAGCAGGGCCATGCGCACTTCGCGCAGCATGTCGGCCACATTGCTTTCGGTGATGCGCGCCTGACCACGGATTTCCTTGACCAGGCGAGAGAGTTTTTCGGTGAGGGCGGAGGCCATAGGGATATTCCGATGATCGGAACCGGTGTTTGGAGCCAACCGGGATTGGCAATATGCAAAACGCTAAACTGTGGGCATGATTTTAGCCAGTGCTTCCCCTCTCGGTCTGACCTTGGCAGTCGGGGCTGCCATTGCCTATTCTGTGTCGGCCATCGGCGCTGCCCGACTGGGCATGCAGGCGGCGAAAACGGCGGTCGTCCTGGCCTGGTTGGCACACGGCTTGTTGCTGGCCATCGGCTTGTTTGGCGCGGAGCCGCGTTTCGGCTTCGCGCCGGCCCTGTCCGTTACGGCGTGGCTAATTGCGGCGGTGTACGCCGTTGAAAGCCACGTCTATCCGCTGCTGGAGACGCGCTGGGCCTTGTCAGCTTTGGGCGCGGTCGCGGTCGTGCTTGCGGCGCTGTTTCCAGGCAGCCCGTTGCATCCGAATGCCTCGCCCTGGTTACCGTTGCACTGGGCATTGGGCATTGCGTCCTACGGTTTGTTTGGCGCCGCTGTCGTGCATGCATGGTTCATGACGCGCGCCGAGGAACGTTTCCGGGTAGCCGCAGATCCGCACAGTGGTATGCCACTGCTGACACTTGAACGGCTGACGTTCAGATTTGTGGCTGCAGGCTTTCTGCTGCTGACAGCAACCCTGCTGGTTGGTGTTATGTTTGGCGCTGAACTCTATGGTTCGACCACCGGTCTGAAATGGAACCACAAGACGGCGTTTTCCGTTTTGTCGTGGTTGACGTTTGCGGTCTTGTTGACCGGGCGCGCACGTTTCGGTTGGCGCGGCAAGCGCGCGGTGCGGGTCCTGTACATCGGCGCCGGATTGCTGCTGCTGGCCTATGTCGGTTCGCGTTTTGTCATGGAGATCGTTCTGGGACGAGCGGCATGAAATTCATCCTGCTCTTGTCGGTGTTGGTGCTTGCCATCTGGCTCTGGCGCTCCGGCCGCGACGCCAACGCGGGTGTGAATTCGAAGCGGCAAACAGCCAGTCAGGAGCCGCTTGAGATGATCGGCTGCACTTTGTGCGGGATTCACTTTCCGAGGGCAGACGGACTGCAGGGGCGAAATGGCGTCTATTGCTGCCAGGAACACCGCCAGCGCGCGGAGTCTTGAATGAGCCTGCAGGCGCCGGCGCAAGCCTGGTTTGAGACTGTCCTTCCGGAATCGGACACGGACGCAGCAGCCAGACCTCTGGAATTCGAGCGATTGTGGCGGGGGTTCATGACGGCTCGGGTCGCGCTGGGGTTCGGGCTGTTCTTGTTTCAAGGCGTCGTCTACGCCCTAGGGCCGACCAAGTACAGCAGCCTGATCCTGATTTCTGCAGCCTACAGTGCCGTCGCCTTGGGCGTGCGGCTCATGGCGATCCCGCGCTTGCCAGGAAAGGCATTCACTGCGCAGTGGATTGCCACCGGGGGGGTTGATGTCGTGGCATTCGCGATGCTCCAAATTGTCCAGGGCAGCAGCATCAATTACGCGCCTCTGTTCGTATTGCCCGTCCTGATGGCGGCGGTCCTGGGATCGTTGCTGCTGGCCATGGCTGCTTCAGCGGGCGTAGCCCTTTTGTTGCTGGCTTATGCGGCGTGGCTTTCCTTCCAGGTTCCGGCCGACACGGCAGCGCATTTCCTGCAAGCGGCCCTGACGGGCGCCGGTTGTTTCGCGATTGCCTTTCTGGCAAACCAGATTGCGATTCGTCTGGTCGATGTGGAACTGCTGGCCAAGCGCAGCCAGTTGGCCGAGCGCGTCCAGAGACGGGTCAATGAACTGGTGATCGAGTCTCTGACCGATGGCATCCTGGTGCTCGACTCGCGCAGCATGGTGTGGGCGGCAAATCCCGCAGCGCGTCATTTGCTGGGCGCGCAAAGCACGCCGGGGGCCAAGTCTTTCAGCCTTGCTGCCATCGCTGGCTGGCAAGAACTCGTCACTCTGGCGGGGCTCAGTTTCTCCGACCAGACAGCCCGACAGGCTGATGTCACTATCCACCACATTGGGCAGGGGCCCCGGCGGCTGCGGGTGCGAACCCAACTGACTGCTGCAGCCGAGGAAGATGGCGAGATTCTGTGCGTTATGTTCATGCAGGATCAGCGAGAAATGGAGGCGCGCATGCGATCCGACAGGCTGGCCAGCATGGGGCGCATGTCGGCTGCCGTTGCCCATGAAATTCGCAACCCGTTGGCCGCGATCGCGCAGGCCAACGCGCTGCTTGACGAAGACCTGCTGGAGCCTCGGCATAAGCGACTCACGCAAATGGTGCAGCAAAATGCACGGCGGTTGGAAAGAATAGTGGAGGAAGTGCTGGATATCTCTCGGGTGCAGGAGCGTGAGAATGGCGTCAAATCGAGCGCGCTGGACTTGCGCAGCGAAGTCGCCAAAATCTGTCATGACTGGCAACGGCAGACGAGCAGCGCGCAACGGCTCAGGCTCAACCTGTCGGGGCAGGGCATCGAGGTTAGGTTCGAATCGGAGCATCTGCGCCGGATCCTGGTCAATTTGTTGGACAATGCGCTGCGCTATTCCGATGGCGACACGGATTCCATTGAGGTTTCGGTCCGGGCTTTGGATTCGGGATCGGGCGCGTTGCGCGTGTGGAGCAACGGGCAGCCCATGGATCAATCGGTTGAGCGGCACTTGTTTGAGCCGTTCTTTTCCTCGGAGAGCCGTTCCACCGGTTTGGGCCTTTATATCTGCCGCGAGTTGTGCGAAGAACAGGGCGCCTCCATTGCTTACTTGCGAACACGTCGCCAGTTCAATGGTGCGCCGATGGACGGTAACGAATTTTTGGTGATTTTCCAGACCAATCAACGATGACACCATGGATTCAAAAACAGCGTTGAGCCCGGCCCGGATTCTCGTCGTGGACGACGAGCCTGATTTGCGCACGCTCTACGAGTTGACGTTGCTGCGCGAGGGTTTCCGTGTTGATACCGCCGAAAGCCTGGCGCAGGCTTTTGCCTGTCTGCAGGAGCAACGATTTGATCTGGTGATCACCGATATGCGCCTGCCGGATGGCCTGGGCTTGGAGTTGATTCGCTACATCCGGGCACAACAACGCAGGGAGCGCTGCATCGTCATCACGGCCTATGGGTCGGCAGAAAACGCTGTTGAATCGCTCAAAGCTGGCGCCTTTGATTATTTGACCAAGCCGGTCGATATCAAACAATTTCGGTCCGTCATTGCTTCGGTCGTGACTGATCCCGTGCCGCTGGCTGGTCGCGGTGCGGGCGCTGTCTCGCTATCCGGCGTCGTGGCGAGCGGCGCAGTCCAGCCTTCGCTCGGCGAGGCTGCATTGCAGCGGCTGGTAGGCGAGTCCACCGGCATGCGAGCGGTGAAGGAGCGCATCGTCAAGGTCGCACGCAGCATGGCCCCGGTGATGGTGACGGGCGAGTCGGGCACCGGCAAGGAACTGGTGGCAAATGCCATCCACGCAAATAGTCACCGCGCAAACGCCGCATTGATCGCCGTGAACTGCAGCGCCATTCCCGAAAATCTTCTCGAGACCGAGTTCTTTGGAGCCAAGAAAGGCGCCTACACCGGCGCCACCCAGGATCGGGATGGCTTTTTCCAGGCTGCCCGCGGCGGCACCTTGTTTCTCGATGAGATCGGTGATCTGCCGCTTGCCATGCAGTCCAAACTGTTGCGAGCCATTCAGGAGCGATGCATCCGGCCCATTGGCTCGCCTCAGGAAGATCCGGTGGATGTGCGGATCATCAGCGCGACCCACAAGGATTTGGCTGTCGAAGTGCAGGCAGGGCGTTTTCGTCAGGATCTGTATTACCGCCTGAATGTGATCCAGATCTTGATCCCGCCCCTTCGTGAGCGACGTGACGACTTGCCTGCCTTGTGTGCGGTCTTGCTTCGGCGGATTGCGCTGGAGTCTGGCATCGCCGTGCCCACGCTGTCTGACGCCGTACTCGAACAACTCGCCGGAGATCCTTTGCCCGGCAACGTGCGTGAACTCGAGAATCTGCTGCACCGGGCGGTGGCCCTTAGCGAAGAGGATGACCTGCGGATTGAACCTTCCGGCTACCAGGCGCTGAGCCAGGACGCGGCAACTGCGGGCGCGGGCGCGTTGCTGGCGGAAGATGACCGGGTCACCATCCCGCGCGATTTGCAAAGTCATCTTGATGCGGCCGAGCGCGAGATACTGATCCAGGCGCTGAATGAAACCGGATTCAACCGTACCGCTGCTGCGGCCCGGCTGGGCTTGAGTCTGCGTCAAATGCGCTACCGCATCGCCCGCTTGCATATTGAAACACCGAGCAATGGTGAAGCATCAGATGAGTCTGACTGATTCAGTTGCCGAATCCCAGCTTTGGCGCGGTGGCTGGTATCAGTTTGCGGCGCGCCGGGACTCGCCCAATTTCGGCCCGCGGCCGGTCGATGTCCGGCCCGACCTGATCGTGCTGCATTGCATCAGCCTGCCACCGGGATGCTTTGGCGGCGACGAGGTGGAACGCCTGTTTGCCAATGCTCTCGATTGGAACCTGCATCCCTATTTCAAGAGCATCGAGGGGTTGCAGGTGTCGTCCCACTTCTACATCCGCCGCCAAGGGGAACTGTTGCAGTTTGTCAGTGCCGAAGACCGTGCCTGGCATGCCGGCGTCTCCAGCTACCGTGGGCGCAGCAACTGCAACGACGATTCCATCGGCATTGAACTCGAAGGCGTCGAAGGCGGCCTGTTTGAAGACAGTCAATACGAGTCATTGGTCGGTTTGTGCGCCGCGCTCTCGCAGCGTTATGCGATCACGGATATCGCAGGACATGAACACATTGCGCCGGGGCGAAAGACCGACCCGGGGGCTGGCTTTGATTGGCTTCGTTTGCAGCAAGCTTTGGGTTTACCGTCGCAGTTCTTTCCTTCCGACCCAGTGTTCGGGAAGGCTCGTTGAATTCGTCCGACGGACCGCGTTGTCCAAAGCAGCCGGAAATTAGGTTTTGGTGAGAGACGCTATGGGTAGTGGCTTGCAATCAAAGAAGACACCATATATAGTGTCTTCTGCTTTCAATCGTAAAGACCCGACGAAGCATACCTGGTGACGAGAATTCAATGCAAACTACTTTGACGTCAGTGCCCATTTGGCAACTTGAGAGACACACTTGTGAAGGATGAAGCGGACTTGCTTGTGCGGCGTTGCGATGCTGCTGCACAACACTTGCCAGTCCAATCGCATAGCGATGTGAATGAATACTTTTCATTTCATTTCGCTGCTCTCATAATCCGCTGACTGGAACTATTTATGTTGACCTGGGACGAAGATATCAAGCCTGCCTTGCCATCGTTCAGTGCACACGGCTCATCTGGCAGCCGCTTGTTGCACTCACCTGCATCGACCGCCGCAGTGGCCGGCTTTCTGCATCGCGTCTCGCGAAAATCGATGATCGATACGCACACAAGAATTTCGCAAGCAGTCGATCCCCTCATCGGGGATCGGTTTGTTTGCGTACCCGAGTTCATGATGCTGGGCTTGAGCCCAACACCATGGATCGCTTCATGCTCTCCAACTTGCGTGAAGTGCTCTTTGTAAATTGATCAAGGAGAAAATAATGGCAACTGCAAAAAAACCGGCCGCGAAGAAGGCCGCTCCCGCAAAGAAAGCGGCACCAGCAAAGAAAGTAGCGGCTAAGAAAGCCGCGCCGGCCAAGAAGGCGGCACCAGCGAAAAAAGTAGCAGCAAAGAAAGTGGCTGCGAAGAAGGCTGCGCCGGCCAAGAAGGCGGCACCAGCGAAAAAGGTAGCAGCAAAGAAAGTTGCTGCGAAAAAGGCTGCACCGGCCAAGAAGGCTGCCGCCAAGAAAGCTGCTCCCGCCAAGAAGGTAGCCGCTAAAAAGGCGCCTGCCAAGAAGGCTGCCGTAGCGAAGAAGCCAGCCGCCAAGAAACCAGCAGCCAAGAAAGCAGCCAAGAAGCCGGCTGCGAAGAAAGCCGCGAAAGCACCCGCTGCCAAGGCAGCGCCTGCCCCTGCCGCTCCTGCTGCTCCCGCAGCTCAGACCACATTGAGCCCGCAAGCAGCCTGGCCTTTTCCGACGGCCAGCAAGCCCTGAACCGCTAAACCGGTTTGGCTATAAGCCCGATGCCTGAAGCATCGGGCTTTTTTGCGCCCATGTCCGTTCACATGGCTATACATCGGGCACCTGCCCATCAAGCGTGTAGTTTTGCGGGCCCTGTTGCGCAATCTTGAGTGCGCCCAGATGGCTGCCGAGGCCGGCACAACGCGCCAAGGGCCAATCCCGCTCCAGCCCGTATAACAAGGCCCCGCGAAATGCATCGCCACAACCCGTTGGATCGACCAACGCTGAAGCCTTGACCGAAGGAATATGCGTCTTTTCTGCGCCGACCCAAACTTCACTGCCGTCGGCGCCCAAGGTTACAACCAGCCCTCGCACGCGACGTGATATGTCTGCGTAACTCCAGCCCGTGCGTTCGCTGAGCATTTTGCCTTCGTAATCGTTCACCGTGACCCAGTTTGACTGCATAACGAGGGACCTCAGTTCGGCGCCGTCAAAACGCGGCAATTGCTGGCCGGGATCGAAGACGAAAGGAATCTTTGCAGCGGCGAGTTGCTTTGCATGCAGCCACATGGCCTCGCGCCCATCGGGCGCAACGATGCCGAGTTTGATGTCGGCACGCGCGACAATGCTGGTCAAGTGCGCGTGGTCCATGGCGCCAGGGTGAAAGCCGTTGATCTGGTTGTTGTCCCGGTCCGTGATGATCATGGCCTGCGCGGTGTAGGCCGCAGGAATTGTCTTCACAAATTCGGTTGAAATGCCCTGGGACTCAAGTCGCTCCACGTAGATCCCGCCATCATTGCCAACGGTGGCCATTGGCAGTGGGGTGCCGCCGAGCAGTCTGAGCGCATAGGCGATATTGCCGGCGCAGCCGCCAAAGTCCCGACGCAGGGCGGGAACCAGAAATGACACATTCAGGATGTGCAGCTGATCGGGCAGGATTTGCTCGGCAAACCGACCCTCGAAGTTCATGATGGTGTCAAAGGCCAATGACCCGCAGATGATGGAAGCCATGTTTGTGTTGAATGAGTTCAGGGATAAAAGGCAAGCAGACGATAGCCGACGATCCGCTCGGCCGTGCTCGCGGTCTTGACCGTGATGGCCATCGATGCCGTCCACTCGGACGCGGGTTTCAGTGTGCTCGACGCCTTGCCAAGTTCGGGAGCCAGAAAGACACGCCGCACGATCGGCTGATCGAGTGAATCGGTCAAAGTCAGTTCGATGGCGGGCAAGGCCAGCACCGTTGCTGCTGTGTTTCTTAGTGTGAAATTCAGGCGGTAGGCATCAGGCCTGACCTTGGTGAAGGAGGCGCCGTCAATCACCACGGCGTTCTTTTGTTGCAGCGGCGCCAAGACACAGTTCATAGGCCGGCAAAGTGTCATGAACAATCCCCTGAGACGGGGCTCCAGGTTCACGATCCGGTCACGCTCATGCAGAGAGACTTGAGCAGCCAAACCCAGCAGCAAGGCAGCACCCAGAACCAGCAACAGGATTCGAGCCATTGGGGTGCGCCAGGATGCGCCAGTGGGTGGTGCGCGCAGGAATGACAGTTCTTGTATTTCGTCTGTTCGCTGGCGATTTGGATCTTCCAGATCGTTCAAATCAATGTGAACCGGCGCCTCATCTGCGACGCAGAGAACTGGATTGACCTCGTTGGACGCGTTGCCGGTCCGCCAGGGTATCGCTTCGTCGGAATCTGAATCCGCTGAATCCTGTGTTTGCCGCAGAGCCGATATCGAGGGCGCATCCATCGCGATGTCCTCGGATGTTGCAGCGGCTGGTGAAGCCGGCAACAGATGCAGCGAGGCATCAAATGCGTCGCCACATTGCCCGCAACGAACCCATCCTTCGGAGATTCTGAGTTGATCCGGCACGACCTTGAATAGGGTCTGGCAGGCCGGGCAACGTGTTATCAGGCTCATGGGTCTTAAATTGTAGAGCCATCCCCCAGTGCAGATCAGCGCGTCGCCGTCATCAGTATCCAGCCATCTTCCCGGTCGGAAACGACAAGCTGGCAGTAAGGCGCATAAGCGGCCTTCAATTCGTCTTCCTGGCGTTCCAGAATGCCGGCCAGCACCAGGGTTCCGCCGGCGGCGAGGCGTGACCAAAGCAAGGGTGCCAGCACCTTCAACGGGGTTGCCAAGATATTGGCCAGGACCGTTTGATACAGGCCTGTCACGACGACCGGCAAGCCAACGTTGAGTGCGACCTGGTTGGCCTGTGCATTCAGCAGGGTCGATTGCACGGCGGCCTCATCAATGTCAACCGCGTCAACCTGCGGGGCACCGTGCTTGGCTGCACCGATCGCCAAAATGCCGGAGCCGCAGCCGTAGTCAAGAACCCGCCCCAGTGCGCTTTCAGCGTGATTGTTCGCTGCTAACCTGTGTTGTGCGATCCAGCGCAAGCACATCCGGGTTGTCGGATGGGTGCCGGTGCCAAACGCCAGCCCCGGGTCAAGCCGGATGATGACGCGCGCCGACTCTGGGGGTTCGTGCCAGGTCGGGACAATCCAGAACTCGGGCGTGATTCCGACTGGCGTGAATTGCGACTGCGTCAGGCGCACCCAGTCCTGCTCCGGCAGTTCCTGCACCGCCAACACCGTGCAGTCGGCAAAGAAATCCTGCACCTTCAATAGCGCAAGCGCTTCCAGGGCCAAGGACTGCGAGTCATACAGCGCCACCACGCGCGAGCGCTGCCAACCCGCTTTGGGTGGCGGCATGCCGGGTTCGCCAAACAAGGCCTGTTCGGCGTCGGTCTGGGCGTCCGCATCTTCGACACTGACGCTCAAGGCGTCCAGTGCGTCGAGGGCGTCGCACAGGGTTTCGACCCGGCTCTCGGGACACATCAAGCTCAATTCAAACATGCAGGGTCCGGCTCAGCGCTGGTGGTGGCTGAGCCACTCTTCAAGGTAGTGGATGTTGGTGCCGCCGGCCATGAACTTGGCATCCACCATAAGTTCCCGGTGCAGCGGGATGTTGCTGTTGATCCCTTCGACAACGGTCTCACCCAGTGCAGTCAGCATGCGCGCCAGCGCCTGTTCGCGCGTATCGCCGTGCGCGATGATCTTGCCGATCATCGAGTCGTAATTGGATGGAACAAAGTAGTTGCTGTAGATATGCGAATCCACGCGTATACCCGGGCCGCCCGGGGCGTGCCACATGGTGATGCGGCCCGGCGACGGGATGCATTTGTAAGGGTCTTCCGCGTTCAGGCGGCATTCGATGGCGTGCCCACGGATCTCGATCTGACGCTGCGTGAACGGCAGCTTTTCGCCCGCTGCCACCATGATCTGTGTCTTGACGATGTCCACGCCGGTGATCATCTCGGTCACCGGGTGTTCGACCTGCACGCGGGTATTCATTTCGATGAAATAGAACTCGCCGTCTTCGTACAGGAATTCGAAGGTCCCGGCGCCGCGGTAGCCGATCTTCTTGCAGGCGGCCACGCAGCGCTCGCCCAGTCGCTCGATCTGCTTGCGCGGGATGCCCGGTGCTGGCGCCTCTTCGATGATCTTCTGATGCCGGCGCTGCATCGAACAATCGCGCTCGCCCAAGTAGACCGCATTCTTGAACTTGTCGGCCAGCACCTGGATCTCGATGTGCCGGGGATTCTGGAGAAACTTCTCCATGTACACGGCAGGGTTGCCGAAAGCGGCGCCCGCCTCCGCCTTGGTCATGGAAACCGCGTTGATCAAGGCTGCCTCGGTATGCACCACGCGCATGCCGCGGCCGCCGCCGCCGCCCGCCGCCTTGATGATGACCGGGTAGCCAACCGCCTTGGCAATCCGGCGCACTTGCACCGGATCATCGGGCAGTTCCCCTTCCGAACCTGGAACGCAGGGTACGCCAGCCTTGATCATGGATTGTTTGGCTGAGACCTTGTCGCCCATGATGCGAATGGACTCGGGTGTGGGGCCGATGAACTGAAAGCCGCTCTTTTCCACCCGTTCGGCAAAATCAGCGTTTTCGCTCAGGAAGCCGTAACCCGGGTGAATGGCTTCAGCGTCGGTTACTTCCGCCGCCGAAATGATGGCCGGCATGTTCAGGTAGCTTAGGGCCGATGGCGCCGGTCCAATGCAGACGGCCTCTTCCGCCAGTTTGATGTACTTGGCGTCACGGTCGGCCTCGGAGTAGACCATGACAGCCTTGATGCCGAGTTCGCGACAGGCGCGCTGAATCCGCAAGGCGATCTCGCCCCGATTGGCAACCAGGATTTTTTTGAACATAGAAATTGGGTGTTAGCGCTATTCAATGATGAACAGGGGCTGACCATATTCGACCGCCTGTCCATTGACACAGAGAATCTGTGTCACAACACCAGACCGATCGGCTTCAATTTCGTTGAGGATCTTCATAGCCTCAATGATGCAGACGGTTTCGCCTTCCTTGATCGAATCTCCGATTTCAACGAAGGCCTTGGCTTCTGGCGAAGCGGCCCGGTAGAAAGTTCCAACCATCGGTGACTTGACGGTATGACTAGTGATCACCGGGGCTGCGGGTGCGACCGGTTCCGCAAGTGTCGCTACCGGTGCCGGCGCCGCCACCGACGCTGGCGCGGCGGGTCCCGCATACTGTACCGCTTGCATCGGGTTGCCCTTGACGATGCGAACCTTGCCTTCCGCCTCCGTGATTTCCAATTCCGACACATTCGAGTCTGAAACCAGGTCAATCAACGTTTTCAATTTTCTTAGATCCATGAGGTCTCCTGCAAATTCTAATAACAGGGCGCTAATTTACTCTATTTCTCGTCAAAATATTGATATATTCGATTATTTCAATCAAGGCACTGGTCTTGCACAAGAGTCGGCTGACTTGCCTTCATCTGAATACAGGGGGCGGCGCCGGCCCTATTTCGCGTCAGGTCGCGGACGTCCACCTGAGCAGATCGTCGGCTGAAATTTGCCCTATTTTACGATGACGCACTGAACCGTCCGATCCAAGGACTACCGTGAAGGGTAGTCCGCCCCCGGCATTCCCCAGTGCCCGGCTGATTTCGACGCCCGGTAATCCGGCCAGTACAACCGGAAAAGTGACCGGTGTCTGCGCCAGAAAGCGCCGGACAGGATCGGATTGATCAACTGCCAAACCGAGTACTTGCCAGCCTTTGGTCGAATTTGCCTGATAAAAGCGGCTCAATAGAGGGAGTTCCTCGACACAGGGTGGACACCAGGTAGCCCAGAAATTTAGTAGCAGGGGCTTGCCGCGCAAAGCGCTCATGGGTATCGACGTGCCGTTCGGGGTCATGAAGGCGCTTTGCCAAAAATCGGGATTGGCGGTTTCGTTGACCTGTTTTGAGCGGTGGGTTTGCCACCAATCTGCGCCGACCCCGCCCAGCACTGCGGCTCCGGCGAGCGCACCGGTCAACCAGCGCCGACGGGTCCAACTGGAGGCTGGTGCGGTTTCTGAGGGCGAATTGGAATCCGTCATGTGCCCTGATCATGCAGCAAAGCCCGAACCGCTGCCAGATCCCCGCGCGGCGTGCGTCCTTTGGCGTCTGGCCGCAGCGCACCGCGCACGTCATCGTGGTCGTACACCAGCAGGTGAATCGCGGTCGAGTTGTTCAAGTCCGGGCAAAAGGCGTTCAGGCTCAACGCCTCGACCGGCGCACCATGAAATCCGGCCATGGTGCGCGCGATGTACCTCACACGATGATCGATCAACGCGATCTCGGCCGATTTGCAGTCATCGCAGAACAACTGAATATAAATGTCTGAAAGTCGCGTTGCGTTGCCATGCCAGACCGCACCTCCCAGATAGGGCCTGAACGAAGCCAGGCGCTGCATCCAGGTCAGCGCAAGTCGGCGCAAGGCTAGCAACTCGCCCGGCTGCGTTTCAGCGCAAAAGAGAGCGATGTAGTCGATCACGGCGTCTTCGACAGCATCGTTATCCGGCATGGCCGTGCGTCCGGGCAATCCCATCTGTTTGACCGCGCGATGCTTGGCAGGCCCGTATTCCTGGCCTTCCTCAACCACGATGCGGGCTGCGACAGCTGCGATTTCCGATTTCAATGAGTCCATTGCCACTATTTTGCGCCCCATTGACCACACACGCGCCAGCCTAGAATCCCTCCATGCACATTCATATCCTCGGCATTTGCGGTACTTTCATGGGCGGGCTGGCCGCGTTGGCGCGCGAAGCCGGCCACAAGGTCACCGGTTGCGACAGTGGTGTCTATCCGCCGATGAGTGAGCAGTTGCGTGCGCTCGATATCGGCCTGATCGAAGGCTTTGGCGCCGAGCAACTGGCGCTTGCGCCTGACATGTTTGTGGTGGGCAATGTTGTCAGCCGCGCTCGTCTGCCCGACGGCAGCCCGAAATTTCCATTGATTGAGGCGATCATGGACGCCGGTCTGCCCTATACCAGCGGGCCGCAATGGCTGGCCGAGCATGTACTGCAGGGCCGGCACGTGATTGCCGTCGCCGGCACCCATGGCAAGACCACGACGACCGCCATGGTGGCCTGGATTCTGGAGAGTGCGGGCCTGCAGCCCGGCTTTCTGATCGGTGGCGTACCGCAAAACTTTGGCGTATCGGCGCGCCTAGGCGGGCAACCAGTCTTCGTCATCGAAGCGGACGAATACGACACCGCCTTTTTTGACAAGCGCAGCAAGTTCGTGCATTACCGGCCGCGAACTGCGGTCCTGAACAACCTCGAGTTTGATCATGCCGACATTTTTGATGATGTGGCTGCCATCGAGCGCCAGTTTCATCACCTGATCCGCACTGTGCCGGGTAGCGGCACGCATGGATCGGGGCGGGTCATCGTCAATGGGCTGGAGGAGAGTCTGGCGCGCGTACTGCATGCGGGTTGCTGGAGCGAGGTGCGCAGCTTTGGCGCGGCGGTCAGCGATTTCACCGCAGTCGGCGAACCCGATGCGTTTGATGTGTTGTACCAGGGGCGCCCGGTTGCGCATGTGGCTTGGGAGCTCAGCGGCGTGCACAATCAACTCAACGCACTGGCGGCAATTGCCAGTGCGCAGCATGTGGGGGTGTCGCCGGAACAGGCCGGGCGCGCTTTGAGCGGCTTTGAAAATGTGAAGCGGCGCATGGAGGTGCGTGGTCGCGTGCAGCGCCCCGACGGCGCCATCACCATCTATGACGACTTTGCCCATCACCCCACCGCGATTCGCACTACGGTCGACGGACTGCGCCGCAAGGTGGGCCCGAAGGAACGGATTCTGGCCGTCTTCGAGCCGCGCTCCAATACCATGAAGCTCGGCACCATGAAGGCGCAACTGCCCTGGAGTCTGGAGGGCGCTGACCTTGCGTTTTGCCATGCTGGCGGCCTGAGTTGGGATGCGCATGCAGTCTTGGCCGGCATGGGCGACAAAGCACTGGTTGCCGGCACCATCGATGACTTGGTGGCCCTGGTGCTGAGCCACGCCCGAGGCGGCGACCACATTTTGTGCATGAGCAATGGCAGCTTTGGCGGCATTCACGTCAAACTGCTTCAGCGACTGGAGCACAAGCCGGGAGCCTGATGCCAGCCGCATGAACTCGTGCCGCGAGATGCCTCAGGCTTTGCCAGTCCGTCGGTTCCGGCGTGTCACGACGGCGGTGGACAGCACTTCAAGCGCTTGCATTGAATCGTCCCAGCCCAGACAGGCATCCGTGATGCTCCTGCCGTATTCCAACTGCGATGCCTTGTTCTTGCCTGGTGTGAACTTCTGGGCACCAGCCTGCAAATGGCTTTCCACCATGACGCCAAATACGCTGCTGGAGCCGCCCGCCAGTTGCGCCGCAATATCACGCGCGACATCGAGCTGCTTCTCGTGCTGCTTGCTGCTGTTGGCGTGACTGCAATCTACCATTAGCGTCTCCGGTAGCTTGGCCGCGCGCAGGTCCTTGCAGGCGGCTGCCACGCTGGCGGCGTCGTAGTTGGGGGTCTTTCCGCCGCGCAGGATGACATGGCAGTCCGGGTTGCCGTGAGTTTGCACGATGGCCACCTGGCCATTCTTGTGCACCGACAGAAAGTGGTGGCCGCCGGCCGCAGCCTGGATCGCGTCGGTCGCAATCTTGATGTTGCCGTCGGTTCCGTTCTTGAATCCGATCGGTGCCGACAAGCCTGAGGCGAGCTCGCGGTGCACCTGGCTTTCGGTCGTGCGCGCCCCAATTGCGCCCCAGGAGATCAGATCGCCAAGGTATTGCGGCGAAATCACGTCCAGGAATTCGCTGCCGGCCGGCAGTCCCAGCCGGTTGATCTCGATCAGCAACTGGCGCGCCATGCGCAGGCCTTCATCGATGCAGAAAGTTTCATCCAGGTAGGGGTCGTTGATCAGGCCCTTCCATCCCACGGTGGTGCGCGGCTTCTCGAAGTACACGCGCATCACGATTTCCAGGGTTCCGGCATATTTGTCGCGCTGGGACTTGAGCCGCTGTGCGTAGTCCAGTGCCGCCGCCGGATCGTGGATCGAGCACGGGCCGATCACGACAAGCAGGCGATCGTCCTTGCCCGTCATGATGTCGTGAATGCGCCGGCGTGTTGTGCTGATCAGGGTCTCGGTCGGCGTGCCCTTGATCGGGAAGAAGCGTATCAAATGCTCTGGAGGAGGCAACACGGTGATGTCCTTGATGCGTTGGTCGTCGGTCTGACCGTAGCGGTCAGAGAGGGGGGCGGCGACGGGGTTCGCATACCAGGCATCGGTCCCGGTGGCAGTGGCTTTGGCATTCATGACGAGGCTCCTGGTTCAATCGAATAAAAAGTCAAACAGGCATAAAAAAACCGCCGGGCTGCGGCGGTTTTTGGAAGATCAGGACGTTTTCTTTGGGTACGTTCAGAACTCTCTACCGCCACAGGCGCTTGAGAACCAAAAATAGCTAAAGTAAGAACGAGCGAACTTCATGGTTCCGAATGTAGCACAGTCCGACTCGCTCATGCCGTGCCACCGACCGTCAGTCCGTCGATGCGCAGGGTCGGTTGGCCGACGCCGACGGGCACGCTCTGGCCTTCCTTACCACAGGTGCCCACGCCGCTGTCGAGCTTCATATCGTTGCCGATCATGCTGACGCGCGTCAGCGCGTCGGGCCCGTTGCCCACGATGGTTGCGCCCTTTACCGGATATAGGATTTTGCCGTTCTCGACCCAGAATGCCTCGCTGGCCGAGAACACGAATTTGCCCGAGGTGATGTCAACCTGACCTCCGCCGAAGTTGGTCGCGTACAAGCCCTTCTTGATGCTCGTCACAATTTCTTCGGGCGACTTGTCACCCGCGAGCATGTAGGTATTCGTCATGCGCGGTAGGGGTACCGACGCATAGCTTTCGCGCCGCCCGTTGCCGGTTGGCGCCACCCCCATCAGGCGCGCATTCATGGCGTCCTGGATGTAGCCTTTCAGAATCCCGTCTTCAATCAGCACGTTGCGCTGGCTGGTGTTGCCCTCGTCATCGACATTGAGCGAACCGCGTCGCTGTGGCAGCGTGCCGTCATCGAGAACTGTGACGCCCTTGGCTGCGACGCGCTCGCCGACGCGTCCCGAAAATGCGCTCGAACCCTTGCGGTTGAAGTCACCCTCGAGACCGTGCCCGATGGCTTCATGCAAAAGGATGCCAGGCCAGCCGGGACCGAGCACGACGGTCATTTCGCCCGCCGGCGCCGGACGCGCTTCGAGGTTGGTAAGCGCCGCCTTGACCGCTTCATCAACGTATTGCGTGATGATGGCCTCGTCAAAATAGGCCAGACCGAAGCGCCCGCCGCCACCGGCCGAGCCCACCTCGCGGCGGCCTTTATGCTGCGCGATCACCGTCACCGATAGGCGCACCAATGGCCGCACATCAGCTGCCAGGGTGCCATCGGCACGTGCCACCATCACCACGTCGTATTCGCTGGCCAGCCCGGCCATGACCTGCGCCACGCGCGGATCTTTGGCGCGGGCCTGCTGCTCCACTTTCTCCAGCAGTTTGATCTTGGCAGTGCTGTCAAGCGTGGCAATCGGGTCGAGTCCGGAATACAAGGCGCGCGAAGCGGCGATCTTTTTCGTCACGACCTTGGCACGCCCCGTCTGCGCCGCCGTTGAAATGGATCGCACCGTGCGCGCTGCGTCCAGCAGCGATGCCTCCGAGATGTCATCCGAGTACGCAAACGCAGTTCTTTCACCGCTGACCGCGCGCACCCCCATGCCCTGGTCGATGCTGAAGGAACCGGTCTTGACGATTCCTTCTTCCAGACTCCAGCCTTCCGAGCGGGTGTACTGAAAATACAGATCGGCCTCGTCCATCCGGTTGGTCCTGATTTCGCTCAACGCGCGCCCCAGGTGGGATTCATCGAGACCAAAGGGGGTGAGCAACAGGGACTTGGCAATGGCCAGTCGTTCGAGGGTGGGTTCGCGGGAGATCATGATTTGATTCTAGTCAGTTGCCTTTGCCATCACCGGCGCGTGGTCGGAAATGCGCGGCCCGGATGATGGTGCGCGCATTGTGCGTGGCACAGGTTTCAGGACTGCACCAGACGCTTGGACTTGGCGATGGACATCAGGATGCCCAGGCCCATGCCCAGCGTGACCATGGCTGTGCCGCCATAACTGATGAAGGGCAGGGGCACACCTACGACCGGCAAGATGCCGCTGACCATGCCCATATTGACGAAGGCGTAAGTGAAGAAGATTAGCGTGATGCTGCCGGCCAGTAGCCGTGAGAACAGCGTCGGCGCCTCGACGGCAAGCGCCAGGCCGCGCAGAATCAGAAAGCCAAAACCGACGATCAACAGCAGATTGCCGAACAGGCCGAACTCTTCTGAAAAAGCGGCAAAGATGAAGTCGGTCGTGCGCTCAGGAATGAACTCCAGATGGGTTTGTGTTCCCTGCATAAAGCCCTTGCCCCAGAAACCGCCCGATCCGATCGCAATCATGCCCTGAATGATGTGAAAGCCTTTGCCCAGAGGGTCGCGCGAGGGATCGAGCAGTGTGCAGATTCGCTGTTGCTGGTAATCGTGCAGCACCGGCCAGCGGATCCCGTCGGCACACAACTGCGGCTCAAATCCAACCACCAGAGCCACGCCCAGCACGCCCAACAGCACGGGTGGCACGATCCATTTCCACGACAGGCCGGCGAAGAAGATGACCGACAGGCCTGCCGACAGCACTAGCACCGCAGTGCCCAGATCTGGTTGACGCACGATGAGGGCAATCGGGAGCGCCAGCAGCAGCGCGGCCACGGCAAAGTCGAGCGGGCGCAACTGTCCCTCGCGCTTTTGGAACCACCAGGCCAGCATCAGCGGCACAGCGATCTTAAGGATTTCGCTGGGCTGGATCGTGACGCCGACATAAAGCCAGCGCCGTGCGCCCTTCTTGGTGACGCCAAAGACAGCGACGGCGATCAGCAAGGTCACCCCGGCCACGTACAGCGGCACTGCAAGCGCCATCAGCCGCTGCGGAGGAATCTGTGCCACGACGAACAGGATGGCGCCGGCCAGCAGCATGTTGCGACCATGGTCCTCGAATCGGCTGCCTTGGTCGTAGCCGGACGAATACATGGTCAGCAGGCCGGCGCATGCCAGCGCAAAGATGGCGAAGGCCAGCGGACCGTCGAAACCGCGAAACCAGGGTGTAATGAGTTGCCAGAGCGTGGGACGCTTGAATACGACTGCCATGCGCGGATTATCCCTTGCGGTGCTCCCTTATGATGTCCTGATGACACTTGCACTGCCCGCGACCCATCTGTTGTACCTGCACGGCTTTCGCTCTTCGCCACAGTCAGCCAAGGCGCGGCTGATGGCCGAGCGGGTGCGAAGCGAATGCCCCGGTCTGATCTGGTGGTGCCCGCAGCTGCCGCCGTCGCCGTCTAAAGCGATGGCGCTGCTGATGAAGGGCATCGCGGACTGGCCACGCGAATCGATGGCCGTGATCGGCTCCTCCTTGGGCGGGTTTTACGCGACTTGGGTGGCCGAGCAGACTGGTTGCCGGGCAGTGTTGCTCAATCCGGCTGTCAACCCGGCACGCGACCTGGCAAACCATATCGGCGAGCAAAGCAACTGGCACGATCCACAGGAGCGCTTCTACTTTCAACCCGAATTTGTACAGGAACTGCGCGAGTTGACCTTGCCGGGCATGACGCGGCCGGATCGCTATCTGGCGGTCATCGCCAAAGGCGACGAATTGCTGGACTGGCGCGAGATGCACGCACGCTATGTTGGCGCCCACTTGCATCTGATCGAAGGCAGTGATCATGGGTTGACTGACTTCGAACAACATCTGCCGGTGATCCTGGCGTTCCTCGGTCCGGGTCGTTGAGGTGTTGCAACTGCCTTGGGTGGTCAATTGAAAAGGCGCACATGAAAAAGCCCCCGGCCATCTGGCCGGGGGCTTTGGAAGTTGATGGGAAGGCTCAGGCGGCGCGGTAAGCCTTGTAGGCTGCGCGGACGATCAGGGCGATGCCGACGAAGGGCAGTGTGACCGCAT